>JADEYI010000071.1_pt1 | contig 192211 bp, 166 predicted proteins | sample 8542331 | NCBI WGS metagenome assembly JADEYI01 (sample SAMN16510988, study PRJNA670497) | mine drainage metagenome | isolation source: biofilm near Copperflume 1 | place: Germany: Marsberg coppermine Kilianstollen | collected 2018-02 | reverse complement strand
CCGAGGCGGGAGGGCCGAGGCGGGAGGGCCGAGGCGGGAGGGCCGAGGCGGGAGGGCCGAGGCGGGAGGCTGCCGCGGGCCTGCGACGAACTCAGTCGATCAGCTCATAGGCGCCGATCGTGAGGAACTCCGCGAACTCATCGTCGAGAACGAGCCCGTCCAGGAGCGCCGCCGCATCCGCAAGCCGCCGCCCGGCGCCGGCCCCGCCCGCCTGGCCCTGCCGCTCGAACTCCTCCGCCCGGATCGAGCGGTAGAGATCTGCCGATACGACTCGCCCATCGTCGAGCCGATCGCTGCGCGACCGCCAGAGCCAGAGCAGCGATCGAGCGATCTCGGCGGTCGCGGCGTCCTCCATGAGGTTGTCGATGGCCGCGGCCCCATTGCCGCGCAACCAGGAATCGAGGTACGCGAGGGCGACCGAGACGTTCGCTCGCAGCCCGGCCTCCGTCCGTCGTCCGCCCGGAACGGCGACCGCGACGAGGCCTGCGATATCACCGTCGGCCTCGTCGACCCGCCGGTCCTTCTGGTTCGGTCGGCCGCCGAGCACGGCATCGAAGATCGAGGTGGCGAGCGGCACGAGGTCGGGGTGGGCGACCCACGTCCCGTCGAACCCGTCGGCCGACTCGCGCTCCTTGTCCTCGCTTACCTTCGCCATCGCCACCGCGTTGACGGCGGCGTCGCGCCGCGACGGGATGAAGGCCGCCATGCCGCCGATCGCGTGGGCGCCGCGCCGGTGGCAGGTCCGGATGAGGCGCTCCGTGTAGGTCCGCATGAACGGTACCCGCATCGTCAGCTGGGCACGGTCCGGCAGGTCCAGGTCCGGACGGCCGCGGAGGCACTTGATCGTGCTGAACAGGTAGTCCCAGCGACCGGCGTTGAGTCCGGCGGCATGCTCACGAAGCTCGAAGAGGATCTCCTCCATCTGGAACGCCGCGGGCAGCGTCTCGATGAGGACCGTCGCCCGGATCGACCCGCGCGGCATCCCGACGGCTTCCTGGGCAACGACGAACACGTCGTTCCAGAGCCGCGCCTCGAGGTGGCTCTCGAGTTTCGGGAGGTAGAGGTACGGGCCACTGCCCCGGCTGACGAGTTCCACCGCGTTGTGCCAGAACCACAGGCCGAAGTCGACGAGGCTCGCGCTCAGCGGGGCGCCGTCGAGGACGAGATGGCGCTCGTCGAGGTGCCATCCCCGCGGACGGACCACGAGCGTCGCCGTCCGCTCCGCGAGGCGGTAACTCCGTCCGTCCGGGCTGTCGAATGTCAGCTCCCGGCGCAGGGCCGCCCGCAGGGCGGCCTGGCCCCCGACGATGTTTGACCACGTCGGCGACAGGGCATCCTCGAGGTCCGCCATGAAGACGCGCGCGCCCGAATTGAGGGCGTTGATCATCATCTTCGGCTCGGCCGGGCCGGTGATCTCGACCCGCCGGTCCTCGAGGTCCTCCGGCGCGGCCGCCACGCGCCAGTCGTCGGAGCGGATCGCGGCCGTCTCCGCAAGGAGGTGCGGATCGCCGCCGAGCAGGGCAGCCCGCAGCGCGGGCCGAGCAGCGAGGAGCGCGCGCCGACGTCCGCCGAACCGCCGCTCGAGGCCCTCGACGAACGCGAGCGCCGCCAGCGTGAGGATCTCCGCGTCGCCCGGGACCGCTGGACCGACGATGACGACTCCGCTGGTGCTCACCATCCGCCGGCCTCGCGAATGAGGCGGTGGAGGACACGGCCGGCGACCGCCCGTCGATAGGCGGCGCTCGAACGGACGTCGTCGATCGGCTCGATCTCGGTGGCGAGCGCCACGGATGCCCGATCCGCGGTCTCCGGCGTGGGCCGGGAGCCCTCGAGGATCCTCTCCGTCGCGGGAGCCCGCATCGGCGTCGGTGCCACGGAGGCGAGGGCGACTCGGACATCCCGCCAGACCCGCGGTCCGACACCCGTCGCGTCCGGCGAGTCGGTCCAGGAGAGCGCGAGGGCGACCTTGCTGATCGCCTGCGCACGACGCGTCCCGACCTTGCGGAACCGCGTCTCCCGACCGGGCACGATCGGCAGCCGGACCCGGAGGATGATCTCGTCAGCGGCGAGCCCCGAACGGCGATAGTCGGGCCAGAACCCGGCCGCGGGGATCGTCCGCTCGCCGCGCGGCCCGCCGACCTCGACCACGGCGTCCATCGCGAGTGCGACCGGCAGCGTGTCCCCGGCCGGCGAGGCGTTCGCGAGGTTCCCGCCGAACGTGCCGCGGTTCTGGATCTGGGCGGCACCGACGGTCGCGGCCGCCTCCACCAGCGCGGGAGCGAACTCGCGACAGAGCGGCGAACGCCGGATCTCCGCATACGTCGTGAGCGCTCCGAGGACGAGATCGGACCGCCCGAGCGCGTCACGGGCCGACCGGTCGACGGCGATGCCGCGGAGCTCCGCCAATCGCCACAGGTCGAGGTACCGGGCGGGCGGCGGCGCGGTCCGGCCGGTCAGCTGCACGAGGAGGTCCGTGGCGCCCGCGAGGGGACGGAGCGGGGCGTCCGATGCGGCACCGGCGAGGAGCGCATACGCCTCCGCCAGGGTCCGCGGCGTCTCGACGGGCGGCTCGAGGGGCGCCGCCGGTTCGGTGCTCACGCGTCGAATGTCGCCGTGCGCGTGGCGGCGAGCGCGATCGCCTCGACGATCTTGGTGTACCCCGTGCAGCGGCAGAGATTGCCGGCGATCGCCTCGCGGATGGCCTCGTCGGTCGGCGGAGTCCCGGAGGCGAGGAACGCGTGTCCGGCCATGAGCATGCCCGGCGTGCAGATGCCGCACTGGGCCCCGCCGGTCTCGAGGAAGGCGCGCTGGAGCGCGTCGAGGTCATCCGGAGTCGGCGGGACGCCGCTGGCGACAGCGCGCCCGAGCCCTTCCACCGTGCGGATGTCGGCGCCTTCCACCTGGCACATCGGGACGAGGCAGGCATCGACAAGGGCACCGTCGAGGAGGACGGAGCACGCCCCGCACTCCCCCTCCCCGCAACCCTCCTTCGTCCCGGTGAGCGCGAGCTCCTCGCGGAGCACGTCGAGGAGTCGCCGGCTGCCGGAGACATCCACCTCGGCCGGGGCGCCGTTGACGGCGAAGCGCACCGTCGTCATCGGCCGCCTCGTCCGCCGGACTCGCGGGGGACGCCGGGCCTGAGGGGAGTCAGCGCCGCGAGCGCACCGAGGATCCGCTCCGGCGTCGCGGGCAGCTCGTGGATCCAGACGCCGACCGCATCGTGGATGGCGGCGACGACCGCCGGCGCGGCGACGTCCATGGGCAGCTCGCCGACGCCCTTCGCGCCGTGCGGAGCGCCCGAGAAGGGGGCTTCCACGAGGAGCGCCGTGATCCGCGGGGCATCGAGGGAGGTGGGGATGAGGTAGGTCGCAAGGCGGTCGTTGAGATAGCGGCCGCCGCGGACCTTCATCTCCTCGATCGTCGCATAGCCGACGGCCTGCAGCGTGCCGCCCTCCACCTGGCCCTCGGCGAGGATCGGGTGGATGACCCGACCGACGTCGTCGGCGGCGACGACGCTCCGGACCGCGACTGCTCCCGTGTCGAGATCGACGTCCACCTCGGCCACGGCGGAGGCCCAGCCGAACGCCGGATACGCATCGCCGGTGTAGGTCTCGTCGTCGAAGGCGACGCCCGGGTACGGCGCGAATCGCTCGTCGATGCGCGTCGCTCCGTGCATCCGAGCGTCCGAGGCGTACGAGGCGGCGAACGATCCGCCAGTCCGTTCCTCGACCTCGGTCCGGAGCCGTCGAGCCGCCCGGATGAGGAGGCCGCCGACCACCATCGCCGTCCGCGATGCGACGGTGGGGCCCGAATCCGGCACGAAGGCCGTGTCCTGCGGAGCGATCTCGACGGTCTCGATCGGCACGCCGAGCTCAGAGGCGACGAGCTGGGGGAAGATCGTCTTCGTCCCCTGGCCCATCTCCGTCGAGCCGGTGAGGATGACGATCTCGCCGTCGGCAGTGAGCTCGAGGGACGCCACGGACGCGAGATGGACCTCGCCAGAACCGGTGAACCCGGCCCCATGCCAGGCGAGCGCGAGGCCGATGCCGTGGGCCGTCCGCTCGGGCCCGCCCTCGAACGGCGCCATGACCAGGCCCGAGCCGGCGCGTGCTCGACGGGCCTCGGCGGTCCGCTCGCGGATGCGCTCGAATTCGGCCGCCTCGGCGGCCCGGAGAAGGACCTCCTCGCCGGCGACACTCTCGCGGAGGATCTGACCGGTCGGGGTCGCGTCGCCCTCCCGATAGACCCATCGCCGCCGGAGCTCCACGGGCGAGACGCCGAGCGCCTCCGCGATGCGGTTCACCTGCATCTCCGCGGCGAACTCGGTCTGGGGCGCGCCGAAGCCACGGAAGGCGCCGTTCGGCGGCGTGTTCGTGGCCATCGCCCGGGAGCGGATCCGGACGTTCGCACAGCGATACGGGCCGCCAGCATGGAGCGTCCCACGCGACAGGACGACGGGACTGAGGGTGCAGTACGCGCCGCCGTCCATGACGATCTCGACGTCCTGGGCCACGAGGTCGCCCACGGCGCTCACGCCGCTCCGGTAACGGACGATCGCCGGATGGCGTTTCGTCGTCGCCGCGATGTCCTCGTGGCGGTCGTAGATCATCCGGATGGGCCGCGCCGCCGCCCTGGCGAGGAGCGCGGCGTGGAGCGCGAGCATCGACGGGTATTCTTCCTTGCCGCCGAAGCCGCCGCCCGTCTCCGCCTGGACCACCTGCGCGCCCTCGTCGTCGAGGAGGAGCGCCCGCTTCAACGCCCGGTGGATGTAGTAGGGGCACTGGAGCGAGCCGTGGACGGTCACTCCGCCGTCCGGCCGCGGCACCGCGATCATCGCGTTGTTCTCGATATACAGCTGCTCCTGGTGGCCGACCCGGTACTCGCCCTCAACGACGAGGTCGGCGCTCGCCATCGCCGCGTCGACGTCACCGGTCCGGATGTCGAAGCTGGCGAAGACCTGCTCGCTCTGCAGGGGATCCAGGACCGGCGGGAGCGGCTCGGTCCGCGGCCTGAACGCAGCGCATGCGGCCCGAAGCGTCGCCCGATCCGGCGCCGCGACAAGAGCGAGCGGCTCGGCATGGTGGCGGATCTCGCCGCCGACCGGGACGAGGATGGGCTGGTCGTCGGTGATGAGGCTGACGATGTTCGGACCCGGGATGTCCGCGGCGGTGACGATGACCACCCGACCCCATGGGAAGTCCGGGTCCCGATCGAAGCCGAGGAGGCCGGCGTGCGCCTCCGCCGAGCGGATCGTCGCACCGAACCAGGCGCCGGGGAAGACGAGATCGTCCGTGTAGAGGGCCACGCCGGTGAGTTTCGCCGGCCCTTCGCGGCGGAGCGGCGCGCGGGCGATCGAGGCCGGGCGGGACGCGGGAACGATCGTCACGAGTGGGCCTTCCCTCCTGGCGCCCCACGATGCGGCTGGCGCGGCGGGCCTGTCAAGCGAGGGCGTCGAGCGCGGTCTGTCAATCCCGGCCATGCCGGAGTGCGCGGCCCGGCGTGGCGCCGGTGTGCCGACCTCCGTCCACGACGGTGACGCCGTTCACGATCACGTGCTCGATGCCGACCGGGAAGCGGCGGGGTTCGTCGTAGGTGGCGAGGCTCGCCACCGTGGCCGGGTCGAAGACCACGATGTCGGCAGCGAGCCCATCGGCGAGGCGGCCGCGGTCCGTGAGGCCGAGCCGTGCGGCCGGCGCCCCGGTCATCCGGTGGACGGCGTCCTCGAGGCCGAGGATCCGCTCGTCGCGGACAAACTGGCCGAGGATCCGGGGAAAGCTTCCGTACGTCCGCGGGCTCGGCCTGACGCCGACGAACGTGCTGTCCGTGCCGACCATCGCGACCGGGTGCCGGTAGAACCGACGGATGCCGTCCGTGTGCGGGCCCGGGGTCACCTCGTTGAGTCGGAGGTCTTCGGCGAGGAGCAGGTCGCAGAGGAGGTCGACCGGGTCGGCGCCCGTCTCGGCGAGGATCTCGCCGAGCGTCGAACCTTCCCAGTGCGCGTGCTCCGGCCGCGCGAAGTATCCGACACGGACGTCCGCCAGACCGCCGGCACCGGCGAACAGCGTGCCCCGGACGACGAGGTCGGCGCGGATCCGCTCCCTGACGCGGCGATCGGCGAGACGCTCCCTGGTCCGGGCCGGGCCGCCCTCCTGTACCCAGAGCGGGAGCAGGATGAGGAGGCGGGTGCTCGCCCACTCGTATGGGTACGCATCGAAGGTGACGTCGAGTCCTTCGGCGCGGGCGTCATCGATGAGCTCGAGCATTCGCTCCGGGCTCCCCGGGAAGGTGGTGCGATGGTAGAAGTGGGTGATGTGGGCCGGCGCCTCGCCGCGCCGACCGATCTCGATCGCCTCCCGGAACGGATCGAGGAATCGATCGCCGAGCGCATAGCGCACGTGGGTGTGGTAGATGCCGCCGCGGGCGGCGGCCTCCCGTGCCAGGGCGGCCAGCTCCGTGGTGGAGGCGAAGGCGCCGGGCGGGTAGTCGAGGCCGGAGCTCACGCCGAAGGCACCCTCCTCCATCGATTCCCGAAGGAGGCCGCGCATCCGGTCGAGGGCGACTGGCGTCGCGGGAACGTCGTCCCAGCCGACGGCCGCGATCCGGAGGGCGGAGTTGCCGACGAGGGTCGCGATGTTCACGCTCACCGTGCCGTCGAACCGGGCGAGCTGATCGGCCACGGTTGCCCAGTCGAAGGCGATCTCCGGACGACCATCGAGCCCGCCATTGAGCACGACGAACGCCTCGAGATCCGCGTGATCTGGGAACGGTGCGTAGCCGTTGCCGTCGACGCCGATGACTTCCGTCGTCACGCCCTGGCGGACCTTCGGCTCGTGCAGCGGATCGGCGAGGATCATGAGCCCGCTGTGGCTGTGGAGGTCGATGAATCCGGGCGCGACGATCCAGCCCGTCGCATCGATCGTCCGGGCCGCCGGCGCGGCGCGGAGACCGTCGTCCGCGGTCGCGTGCGTCTCACTCGTGGCCGGGGCACTCGTGGCCCGGGCACTCGTGGCCTGGGCGGTCGCGACCGCGGCACTGGGCCCGATCCGCGCGATCCGCAGGCGGCCATCGTCCGTGACGGCGACCGTGCCCGGATATCCCGGTGCGCCCGTCCCATCGACGATCGTGCCGCCGACGATGAGGAGCCTGGTCATGCAGTCGGTCCGGTGCCTGGTCGTGGAAGCCACGGACTCTTCGGGCGGGCTGGCGCCACGCGTTCCGCTCCAGGAACGCTCGCCGTTCCAACCGACGCAGGATCCGCATGACAGCCGGACCGCCCCTCGGGCATTCGCACGCTCGGCGTTCCGACCGACACCCGGGGCCACGATCCTGCGCCAGGTGGAACGCTCGGCGTTCCTACCGACACCCGGCCCAGCCCTCGTCCCGGCCAGTACCACCGCCGCACGACGATGGCGAACCTGGCGGTGATCCTGAGTGAAGGACCGACCATCATCATCCGATCATGGTCAGGTACGGGCGTCGCCTCGACGCGGCCAACGAGGCCGCGGCCCGGATCCGAACGACGATCGGCGTGGAGCTGAGGAACAGTCGCCGCGGGGCTGGTCTGAGCCAGCGTGTCGCGGGTGGCGCGGTCGGGATGTCGCATGCACAGGTCGGCCGGATCGAGCGCGGAAAGGTCGCGGATCCGACCGTAGGTCAGCTCGCGCGACTCGCCGCCGCCGTCGGCCTCGACCTGTCGGTCCGGCTCTATCCTGGCACCGACGCCGTCCGCGATGCCGCCCAGCTCCGACTGCTCGAGCGGTTCCGGCGGGGATTGCATCCGGCCCTTCGCTGGCGGACCGAGGTGCCACTCCCAATGGGCGGTGACCGCCGCGCCTGGGACGCCGTCATCGATGGCGACGGCTGGCGCGCGCACGTCGAGGCCGAGACCCGGATCGGCGACGTCCAGGCTCTCCTCCGACGCCTCGCTCTGAAGATGCGCGACGGTGGTGCCGACCGCGTCATCCTCGTGGTCGCCCGCACACGCGCGAACACCGCGACGCTCGCCGCCGTCCGCAGCGCGATGACGGCATCGTTCCCACTCGCCCAGCGGGTGATCATGACGCGACTTCAGGAAGGCGACGACCCCGGTGGCTCCGGGATCGTCTGCATCTGACTCCGGACGGATCACGCTAAGGGTCCCTCCAGACGGCGTCCGCGTACCCACGCCCCCCGGACCATCCGCGGGTCCGACCGGAAGATGAAGCGACTCACCAGTTCCGTCGGATCCTCGAGCGACCCGGTCGGATCCTCGAGCGACCCCGTCGAGACGTCGAGCAGGTCCGTGGCTGACGCGTCGACGACGATGAGATCGGCATCCTTGCCGGCCTCGAGCGACCCGATCGCGTCGTCCAGCCCGAGGGCCCTCGCGCCGTCGAGCGTCCCGAGGCGGAGCCAGTCGAGCGGACCCAGGATCGGTCCGGCGTCGAACCCGGCGATCCGCCGCACGTTCTGGACGTATGCCCCGACGCGCATGGACCGGAAGATCGACGGGTCTGGCCCTCCGGCCACGTCCGAGCCCAGCCCGACGGGGATGCCGGCTTCCAGGTAGCGCGCCAGCGGCATCGTCCCCGATGCGAGAAAGAGGTTCGACTCCGGGCAATGGGCGACGCGGGCGCCCGACTCGGCGAGCCGGCGCACCTCCCGGTCGGACAGGTGGATCGCATGGGCGAGCACCGCCCGCGGGCTGAGCGCCGCTGCACGATCGTAGACGTCGAGGTAGTCCTTCGCCTCGGGGAAGAGCCGGCCCACCTCGGCGACCTCGCCGACGTCCTCGGACAGGTGCGTCTGCCAGTAGGCGCCGGCGCGCTCGGCCAAGCGAGCCGACTCACGGAGCATCTCGGCCGTGCAACTCACCGCGAAGCGGGGGGTGAACGCGTAGCGCAGCCGTCCGTCGTCACGGCCGTGCCAGCGGGCGCAGAGGTCCGCCGACTGCCGGAGGGAGAGGTCGAGGACCTCGCGCGGCGTTCGATCGCCCGCGTCGTAGGTGAGTCGGTCCATCATGACCTTGCCGATGACGGCCCGGATGCCGTGCGCCTCGGCGGCCCGGAACACGACGTCCATGCTCGGTTCCCAGAGCGCCCCGTATGCCATCACGGTGGTGCTGCCGGCGGCCGCGAACGCCCGGAAGGCCGCCGGGGCGAGACGCTCGGCCGCGGGCGCGTCGAACGCTCGCTCGAGCGGGAAGATGTACCGCTCGAGCCACTCGAGGAGCGGGAGGCCGAACCCGAGCCCCGCGTTCGAAAGCTGCGGCACGTGGGCGTGCAGATCGACCAGTCCCGGGAGGACCACCCACGGCCGGACGTCGGCGACCGGGAGGGCGCCCCGATCCGAGGCCGATGACGAGACCGAGGGCGCGGCGGAGGTCATCGCGGAGGAGGACCACGGTCCGACGGAGGCGATGCGGCCGTCCGGTCCCACCTCGAGCCGGCCGTCCAGCTCGTGACGAACGCCGCCCCTCGAGAGCGGGCTGAGGATCCGGGCACGGAGCACGAACGGCGGCCGAGCAGGCAGGGCGGCGGTCACGGACGCGGATGCTAGCACGGGCCGCGTCGACGACCCGACCACACCAGACCTCTCCGGAGTCTCCGGACCGGTGTCATGGAGCACCGGAAAGAGGTCCCGGACGGTCCCCATCCACTCGTCAGGGACCGGGGAGCACTCGTAGACTCGTGAGCCGGGCCGGTGGCCGGGCTCGACGGAGTCGCGAAAAATGGACGCTGAATCGATATCCCGTATCCTCATCCTGGCGATCGTCGCCAATCTCGTCATCATGATCCTCGTCATCGTGCCGGCCGTCCGGCACGGGCGGAACCGCGATCTCGGCAAGAGCAATATGTCGTACGTGGCCCCGAACGGCGCGACGGTCTCTCCCACGGTCCTTGCCGATCGTCTCGCATCCATCTCCGGACCGGTGACGGCCGCCGGGCCAGTCACGGCATCCGGTCCCGTGCCGGCCGCGACGGTCCCCGGAGCCGGCAGCGCACCCGGCCCGAATGACACCCCGCGGCCGACCATCGACGCCTCGCCAGGAGTACCACCCACCGACATGGCAACCGACGACGCCGAAGCCCGACGGACGGGCCCCGATGACCTCCAGCTCACGCGGCCGCGCCGCTTCACGATGCCGGCAGAAGACGACCGCGCCGCGGACGCGATCGAGGCGTTCCTCTCGGGTTCGCGTCGGCCCGACCGTGAGCGCGGCGATCGGCGACCGGGCATCGATCAGGCGGACGATGGACCGGAGGGACTCGTGGACCGGATCACGGGCCTCGACAGCCCATATTCGTGGTCCCGGACGATCGCGACCGAGCAGACACGTTCGGCCCGCTACGGGCGACCCGCGACGGTCGTCATCGCCGAGCTCGACGGTCTCGACATCCTCGCCGATCGCTTCGGGGAGATGGCTGCGGATCGCCTGATCCCGCCGGTCGCCGACGCCCTTCGGCGGAACGCCCGTGCGGCGGATCGGGTCGCCCGACTCGGTCGCGCCCGCTTCGGGATCCTCCTCGTGGAAACGGACGAGGTCCGGGCCATCAACTACGTGGAGCGCGTCCGTGCCGCCTGCGACCGCTGGCTCGAAGCGAGCGCGGTCGCGGTGCGCCTCTCGCTCGGCTGGGCGTGTCCCGCCGTGGACGGCGACCTTGCGGGCGCCGTGCGGACGGCCGAGGAGCGGATGCACCGCGAACGGCGACGCTCGGCACCGTGGCACCCCGCCCCGACGGAGGCCGAGGGACCCGAGGACTGACCTCGGGATCGACGACCGACCGCGCGACGGCGGACGGCGGACGGCGGACGACGGACGGCGGACGGCGGCAGCCTTACGGCGCGAGCAGGCTTTCGTCCACCAGCTGGTCGACGGTCGGCGCGGGACTCGCCACCGGCGAGCCGGGCATCGCGACCATGAATGCGACGGTCCGCTGCCAGGCGGTGCGGTCGATCGCCCCGAGCCCGTGCGCGGCTGTGTAGGCGCTCGACCACGTCGCGATCGTCGCCTTGAGGATCGCGAGCTGCGTCGGCCGGTCCGTGCCGAGGTCGGGCACGAGGGCGACCGAGGCGTCGAGGCCCTTCTGCGGATCGGAGGTGATGACCGCCATCGCCCGAAGGGTCGCCGCCACGAACGCTTTCAGGGCCACGTGCTTGGCGGTGAGCGTCGCCGTCCCGGCGATGAGCCCGTTCCCGGGCAGTGGCACGATGCCGTCGACGGTGAGGACGGACGCCGGCGTCCCCGACAGTGCCATCTGGACCGGCTCGTTGTTGACGAAGCCGGTCGCCGCGTCGATGGCTCCCTGGGCGAGAGCCGTCGCCTGCCCGAAGTCCGGATAGAGCTGGATGTTCACGTCGTTCGTCGTGAGTCCGGCGGACTGGAGGAGCGCCTGGAGCATGATCCAGCTGCTGCCATACTTGCCGGGCGTCCCGATCCTGCGGCCCTTGAGGTCGGCCGCCGTGTGGATCCCGGAGGAGGCCTTGGCGAACACGATGTTCGGGAACTTCGCGTAGATCGTCGCGACGTATCGCACCGGGATCCCCTGGCCCACCGCCGGGATGACGCTCGTCCCGTCGGCGATGCCGATGTCCACCGCCCCCTGCCCGACGAGGGTGATGAGATCGGGATCGATCTTGTTCTCGAAGGTCACGTCCAGGCCGGCGGCAGCGTAATACCCCGCCTGCTGGGCGAGGTAGAACGGAGCGAACTGCACGCTCGGGATGTAGCCCAGGCCGACGGTCAGCCTGGTCGGCGGACCGGACGGTGTCGCCGGGACCGATGTGCCTGCCGAGGCGGCCGTCGAGCCGGCCGTGCCCGGGGCCGCCGACGCCGCTGCGCTCGGGGCCGCGGTCGCACCGGACCCGCACGCTGCGAGCAACGGCGCCGCCACGAGGCTGAGGAGCAGGAAACGCTTCACGGGACCTCCATGCTGGTTCATCCGCGGTCGCCGACGAGACGACGCTCGATGGCCACGACCATGAGATAGAGCGTGACGCCGACGATCGCGATGGTCGCGAGCGTGGCGAAGAGGAGCGGCGTGTCGAACAGGCTGCCGCGGGCGAGGTTGATGAGGACGCCGAGGCCGGAATCGCCGCCCGCCCACTCGCCGATGATCGCCCCGATCACCGCCAGCGTCACCCCGACCCGGAGCCCGCCGAAGATCGCGGGGAGCGCGCCCGGGATCTCCACGCGGAGGAGGATCTGGCGGCGCGACGCGCGGAGGGCCCGGCACAGCTCGAGGAGCTGTCCGTCCACCGAACGAATGCCGACCATGGTCGAGATGGCGACCGGGAAGAAGACGATGAGCGCGCAGATGATGACCTTCGAGAGGATCCCCGATCCGAACCACAGGGCGATGAGCGGTGCGAGGGCGAGGATGGGCGTCGCCTGGGCCGCGACGAGATACGGCGAGAGCGCCTGTTCGATGAGCCGCGACCGGGCGAGCCCGTAGCCCACGACCATCGCCGAGCCGGCGCCCGCGACGAACCCGAGGCCGACCTCGGAGAGGGTGGTGATCGTGTTCGGGAGCATCGTCCCGTCCGCCCACGCCCGGACGAACCGGGCGGCGACGGTCTCCGGTGGCGGCAGGACGAACGGCTGGTACCCGCCGATGACGGTGAGGAGCTTCCATCCGGCGAGCAGCGCCGCGCCCGCGACCACCGCCAGGAATGGACCCCGGAAGGATCGGCGCGGCGATCCGGCGAGGACGAGCCGATCGACGATCATCGCGTCGCCTCCTCGTCGGCCGCGAGGAGCTCCCGGACCGACGCCGCGATCCCGGAGACATCGGCGGCATCGAGCGTGCCGAGCGAGCGTGGCCGGGCGAACGGGATCGCGATCGTGCCGGCGATCCTGGCGGAGCGTCGAGCGAGGACGAGGACGCGGTCGGCGAGGAAGATCGCCTCCGCGATCGAATGGGTGACGAGAACGACGCTCGCGCCCGTCCGTCGCCAGATCTCCTGGAGCGCGAGGTTGAGCCGCTCGCGGGTGAGCGAGTCGAGCGCGCTGAACGGCTCGTCGAGGAGGAGGATGCCCGGCTCAAGGGCAAGGGCGCGGGCGATCGCGGCGCGCTGGCGCATCCCACCGGAGAGCCGGTGGGGGCGTTCGTCGTCGACGCCGACGAGGCCGACGAGCTCGAGGAGTTCCCGGGCGCGTGCCCGGCGGCGATCCGCTGGCCAGCCGGCGAGCTCGAGCGGGAAGGCGATGTTGTCGACGACCGAGCGCCAGGGCAGGAGGCGCGGCTCCTGGAACACGACGCCGACGCGGCGGTCCGGGGCGGAGATCGGCTCGCCGGCGACGTCGACGCGACCGCCGGTCGGGTGGAGGAGGCCGGCGAGGAGCCGCAGGAGCGTGCTCTTTCCGGATCCGTTCGCTCCGACGAGAGCGACGAACTCGCCGGGACCGACGGCGAGCGAGACACGATCGAGGACGAGCCGGTCCGCGAGGGACGCTGCCTGGCGGGAGGTCCGTCCCGGATAGCGGAATGACACCTCGACAGCCTGGATCGCGGGAGTCTCGCGAGCCGCGAGAGCCGCGAGAGCCGCGAGAGCCGCGAGAGCCGGGCGGTTCGACGCGACGGAGGGCACGCCCGCAGGTGCGCCGTTCACGCGTTCGTCCGTGGTCTCCGTCAGATCCAACCCGAAGCTCCGTTCGCTCGCTTCGGGGATACACGCCACGGCCCGCCGCGCCCGATGCCGGGCACAGCCGATCGTCTTCTTCCATCCGGACTGTACCGTCGGCTCCGGTTCGACGGCCGTTGGCCGCCGCTCGGATCTGCGAACCCGACGGCCGACTGGCCGACGGATCGCTCGTGGGCTCGACCCCGCGTGCGCGGAGCCCTACCACCGGTCGGGAATCTCACCCTGCCCCGAAGACGGGCGGAGTCTAGCACGAGACCGCGGACGGACTCCGGGGTGCCCTTGGCGAACGGCGCAGGACCTTGCCGCGGACCGACTCACGGACCACTGTCGACGCCGGGCTTCGCGGGAGCGACCTCGGGTCGTCAGGCCCGCGCGCTCAGTGGGCTCGTGCGCTCAGTGGGCTCGTGCGCTCCGCTCATTCCTGCCAGATGTTCACCAGGCGGTCGCTCGTCCGGGCTGGACCGTGAGACTCCCCATGCGACGGGCGCCCGCGAGCGTGGCTTCGACCGTCTGGCGCCTCCCTGCGTTTCGATCATGCCCACCGGGGCATGGAGCGGCCGACCAACGCCCGCCTGAGGACCATCTGGCGGTTTCTGTCGACGCCGGCACGACCCCGCCTCCCTGCTCAGGGAAGTTCGCGCAGCCGCCTGACCGTCGGGGCGATCGCCGGCCACGCCTCGACGTACGCCGCGAACGCCGCGTCATAGACCGCCCGATTCGCCGGGTCCGGCTCGATGCGGCGCGCGATCCGCACCATCCCTCCGATCGCGTCGCCCACCGTCCCGAATGCGCCGATCGCGACCGCGCCGAGGATCGCCGCGCCGAGGACCGCCGAGTCGAAGATCTCGGGGACCGCGACCGGGACCCCGAGGACGTCCGCCTTGATGGTGTTCCAGGTATCGCCGCGGGCGGTCCCGCCGGTCACCACGAGCTGGTCCACCCGGACACCGGCGGCAAGGATCGGCGTCGCGACATGGCGGAGCGCGAACGCGGCTGCCTCGAGCACGGCCCGGGTGAGATGGGCCTGAGCGTGTCCGAGCGTGAGGCCGATGAACGCCCCGCGCGCGCTCGGATCCCACAGCGGCGACCGCTCGCCGGACAGGTACGGCAGGAACAGGAGTCCGCCCGCGCCCGGCGCCACGGCCGCAGCCTCCACGATGAGCTGCTCCTGCGGGAGACCGCCGAGGATCCGCTCCCCGAGCCAGTCGAGAGCCTTGCCGGTGGACGTCATCGCCCCGCCGAGGAACCAGCGGTCCGGCAGCGGCGCATGCGCGACCCATGTCGCGGGGACCTCGACCGGCGCGTCCCAGTAGACGGCGAACCCGCCGGAGGTGCCGCCGGTATCGATCGCCTGCCCGGGATCGACGAGGCCGGCGCCATGGAAGCTGGCGAACGAGTCGACGGTCCCGGCGACGACCGGCAGGCCCGGTCGGAGGCCGAGGCGCTCCGCGACGTCCCGGAGCAGACCGCCGACGATCATTCCTGCGGGGACGATCGGAGGCAGGCGCTCGCTGTGCAGCCCCTCCGTCGCCACCCGGTCCCGATCGATCGGCTCCTGGCCGAGCGACACGGTCGCCGCCGCGACGCCGGACAGTCGACAGGCCGCCCATTCCCACGTGTTGAGGTACCAGCGGGTCCGATCCGCGGCGGCGGGTTCCTGCCGCTCCAACCACAACGCCGCCGGTGCGATGCCGAGACCCCAGCCGGACCGTCCCGTCGCGCTCGCGAGCTGACCGGCCTCCGCGGACGATCGTCCGTCCAGCCACGTGATCGCCGAGTGCGTCGCCGTCCCATCTTCGGCGACCGCGACGAGCGTCGGCCCTTGACCGACGACGCAGATCGCGGCGACCTCGATCGCCGCTGTCGAACCCCCCGGGAGCCCTCCCGGAGCGGTGGCGAGGACCTCGCCGACGACGGACTCGAGGGCGCTCCACCACGTCGACGGATCCTCCTCGGCCCGCCCGCGCGCGGCATCGACGTCGAGGGGATAGCCGGCCCTGGCCGCCGCGAGCAGGCGCCCGTCGGTCGTGATGAGGCCGGCCTTGAGCTCCGTCGTGCCGAGATCGAGGGCGAGGATGGCCGCTCCGCCGCCACCCATCAGCGAGGGCCGATCACAGCACCTTGCCCGGGTTGAGGATCCCGAGCGGGTCCAGGGCGGACTTGATCAAGCGCATGACGCGGATCGCGTCCGGCCCGACCTGCTCGACGAGCGCCGAGCGTCTGCTCGAGCCCACGCCATGCTCGGCCGTGATGGTCCCGCCGAGGGCGATCGCCGCCCGAAAGAGATCCGCGCGGGCCGCCTCCGTCAGCTCCTCCGCGCGCGGGTCGTCCCGCTCGAAGATGAAGTTCGGGTGGAGGTTGCCGTCGCCGGCATGGCCGAAGGTCGCGATCCGGATGCCGTGACGGCGAGCGATTCCCTCGATCGCCTCGAGGAGTTCGGGCACGCGGCCGCGCGGGACCCCGACGTCCTCCATCCGGACCGTCCCGAGGCGTTCGAGCGCCCGGAGGGCGAGGCGCCGCGCCTGGCGAAGCCAGTCGGCCTCGGTCGGATCGGCCGCCCGGACGACGGACGACGCGCCCGACGCCTCGCACGCGGCGGCCGCCCGATCGAGCTCCGCCACGGCGGCCGCCTCGGGAACGTCGGATTCGACGAGGAGCATCGCCGCCGCGGAGCGGTCGAGGCCGAGGTGATGCCAGTCGTCCACCGCCTCGATGGTCGGGCGGTCCATGAGCTCGAGCGTCACCGGCGCGACCCCCGCGTCCGAGATCGCGCGGACCGCATCGCCGGCCGAGGCGAGCGTCGGGAAGAAGGCGAGGAGCGTCGCCCGCGGCGGGGGCAGCGGCCGGAGTCTGAGCGTCGCCTCGGTCACGAGGCCGAGCGTCCCCTGCGACCCGACGAACAGCTGGGTGAGCGCGTATCCGGCGACGTCCTTGACGCTGCGGCCGCCGGTCCGGAGGATCGTCCCGTCGGCGAGGACGACCTCCAGGCCGAGGACCGAGTCGCGCGTCTGGCCGTACTTCACGCAGCACAGGCCGCCGGCGTTCGTGCCGATGTTCCCGCCGATCGAACAGATCTCATAGCTCGCGGGGTCCGGCGCGTAGAACAGGCCCTCCGCCGCGACCGCGGCCTTGAACGCCGCGTTGAGGATGCCCGGCTGGACGATCGCGACGAGGTTCGCGTGGTCGATCTCGAGGATCCGGTCCATCTTCGTGAACGCGACGGTGAGGGCCCCGTCGATCCCGGCGGCACCGCCGGAGAGGCCGGACCCGGCGCCGCGCGGCACGACGGCGATGCGGTGGGCGGTGGCGAGGCGCATGAGCGTCCCGACCTCCTCCGCCGTGGTGGGCAGCGCGACCGCGAGCGGAAGGCCGCTGGCGAGGTACGCGGTCTCGTCCCGCCGATACGACTCGCGGTCCACCGCCTCGGTGAGGAGCGCCAGGCCGGGCAGAGCGGAGCGGATCGCGTCGAGGAACGCTGTCTGCGTGGTGGTGTCCGGCCCGACGTCGGTCATCCGCTCGGTCATCCGCTCGGTCATCCGCTCGGTCATCCGCGCAGTATGCCGCTGCCCGCTGCGGCCCGGCCTGCAGCGATCCGCCGGTCGGCGGCCCGCGCCCGCGGCATCTGTCGCCACTCGATCGGGAGCCATGGCCGCCAGGTCCGGATGCCGAGCGCGAGCCACCCGGCCACGAGCTGCCGCGGCGGGTCCCAGGCGAGACCGAGCTCGGCTCGCAGCGTCGGCGGCAGCAGGGCGACGGACGGCCACAGGGCCCACGCTGTCGCCGCGGGCGGCACGAGACGCGCGAGCCGGCCAGCGATCGCCTCGGCGTGGGCCGCGAGACCGATGCGGCCGGCCACGAGCGGCACGAGCGGCCCAAGCGGCGGACGAAGGATCGACCGGGCGAGATCGCACGCCGTCGGCGTGGGATGGATCGGACCATCGGGGCCGAGCATCGCCGCCAGATACGCGACGAAGTCGTCGTACGTCCGTGGCAGAAGCTCGTCCGGGATCCCGAAGGCGTGTCCGATCGGTCGCGTCTCCGCGTAGAAGCGCTCGCGACGAACCGGGGAGAGGCGCTCGATCCAGGCGTCGTACGCCACGATCGTCGAGTCGACAAGCGTGGCATGGACCCACAGCGAAAGGGTCGGGTCGAGCGCGTCGTACCGCGAGCTGTCGGTCTGCGCTCGTGCCAGGGGATCGCGGACGGGTCCGGCGATCGACCGATGGAGCCGCGCGAGCCGCGCGATCTCGCGACGCGCCGTGGGCCCGTCGCCATAGACGATCGTCAGGTAGCTCCGCAGCGTGCCGGCGAGTCGGGCCCACGGATCCACTCGGAAGGCGCTGTGCTGGTCGACACCCTCGGCGACGAGCGGATGAGCGATCTGCAGGAGCAGGGCGCGCGGTCCGGCCGCGAGGAGCAGAGCGGCTTCGCGATTGAGTCGCCAGGCCTCGGAGTCAGGGCCGTAGAGTCCGCTGAGATCGTCGACCGGACCTGGGTCACCTGCCTCGTCCGTCCGGGTCATCTGGGGCTCCTCGGATCGCTACCGTTCGGGCGGGCGACGGCCCAGGGCCCACCACGCTGCCGGGAACAACCCAGCGGCCAGGGCGATCTTCACCGCATCGCCGATGAGGAACGGAGTCAGCCCGTTCGCGATCGTCCACGAGACGCTCTCATGCGTCGCCGCCAGAAGCCACGGCAGGCCCACGACATAGATCGCCACGTCCCCGATGAGCATCGCCGTGAGCGCGCCGCCGAGATGGCGGTCCCAGCCGAGCTCGGCGAGGCGTCCCACGAGCGCCCCGGCGAGGATGAACCCGACGAGGTACCCACCGGTCGGCCCCAGGACGAGCCGTCCGTCCGAGATGGTCCCGATGATCGCGAGGCCGGACCGATGGTCCGCGTAGACGGGAAGGACGAGGCCAAGCACGAGGTAGAACATCGTGGCGAGGATGCCCCGCCGGAATCCGAGCGCCCCGCCCACGATGAGGACGGCGAAGGTCTGCCCGGTGATCGGGACCGGATCGTCGCCGAGCCGGATCGAGAGGTTCGCCGTGAGGGCGATGAAGGCCGCCCCGACGATGACGAGGGCGATGTGACGGGTCCGCGTTCCCAGCCGATCGCCGACCCGCATGGGGACGAGGAAGTCACCGATCGTGATGCCGCGCTCGGTCGTGGGCAGCCGGTCGAGGCGGGTGGTCGCGAACATCCGATGCGGGTCCTCCGCTCCATGCGCGGTCCGATGGCCTGACGGACTGCGGCGAGTCTACTCGACCGGCGGGCAGTCCGACCACGATGGGCAGTCCGACCACGATGGGCAGGCCGCTCGCGCCGGCTCCATCCCGTGGCGCGCCGCCGCGGCCGCAGGTCACTCGTACTGGACGGCGCGGACGATCGAGATCCGGCTCGCGAGCCGGGCCGGGTAGTACGCGGCGATCATCGCGACGGCGACCCCGAAGACGGCAGCGAGCCCGATCGTCTGCCACGGGACATCGATCGCGACACTGCCGACGGAACCCTCGGCCAGCACGATCAGCGCCACGCCGGCCGCCATCCCGGCGATCGAGCCGAGGATCGCCCCGACGATCCCGAGCACGCCCGCCTCCACGACGACCATCCGCCACACCTGTCGCCGGGTCATCCCCGTCGCTCGAAGGACGCCGATCTCGCGGACGCGTTCCACCACGTTCATCGTGAGGGTATTGACGATGCCGAGACCCGCCACGATCACCGCGATCGCCGACAGCCCGTCGAACAGGCCGAACACCTGGCCCAGCGCGTCGCCGATGGCACCCCGGATCGTTTCGAGGGTGTTCGGTTCGAGGGCAAGCTGTCGGGCCGCGGCCTCGAGCGCCGGGCGGGTCGTCGCGGCCGTCCCCGGCGCGAACCGGACGGCGAACGAATCTGCGCCGAGCACCCCGAACCGCCCGATCGCATCGCTCCACCCGATGAGGATCGACTCGCCGGCCCGTCCCGGGATGGTCCGCTCCACGATGCCCGTCACCCGCAGATCCACGACGGGCTCCGCACCACCCACGGTGAACGCCATGCGGTCACCGACCCGGAGCCCGAACCGATCGGCCACGCTTCGTGGCAGGATCACCGTTCCGCCGCCGTCGAGACCGGTCAGGGCCGCCCTCCGGTCGCCGGCGACGAACGTGAGCCGCCCGTCGGCGAGCAGATCCGCGCCGGCCATCGCGGTCGCGTCGAGGCGAAGCCCTTCGTACGCCGAGGCGAAGGTCGCGATCGGCGTGACTTGCACGACTCCCGGGACAGCGCCGAGCGTCGCGCCGGGTCCGGTCGCATCGATGGCGGCCGGGACGATCGACGTGACGACTTCGTCGCCGGGCACGACATCCGTGAGCCACGACTCGGCGGCCGACCGCGCATTGAGCGCGACCGCGCCGACGGCGACGATCATCGCGACGCCGACGAGGAGCGCGCCCACGGTGAGCGCCGTGCGGCTCCGATCGCGGACCGCGGCGCCGCGGGCGAGACGCTCCTCGGTGCGCAGGACGAGCGCGAACGGCAGGCCGGCGATCCGTCCGAGCGGCGCGAGGAGGAACGGCGAGGCGATGGTCACCGCGAGGAGGATCGCGTAGACGACGAGCGCGCGGAGCGGTGAGCCCACCGCCCCGCCCGTCGGCCAGACCAGCAGGCCCGCGACGGCGACGACGATGAACACCACGACGAGCCAGCGCAGCCGGGCCCCACCGCCGGTCCGAGCATCCACGGACCGCGCCCGGAGCGCCTCGATCGGGGAGATGCGGCCGGCCCGGATCGCCGGCTCGATCGCCGCAGCGATCGTGACCGCCAGGCCGACGCCGACGGCGAGTGCGACCCCGGAAGGGGGGACGGACAGGCCGTCGAGCGGGACGTTCGCGATGCTCGCGACGTAGCGCGCCATGATCGCCGCGAGGACGAGGCCGACGCCGACACCCACGATCGACCCGCCGATCCCGAGGGCGAGCGCCTGGACGAGGACGAACCGGGCGACCTGCCCGCGCCCCGCGCCCGCCGCACGGAGCAACCCGACCTCACGCGTCCGCTCGGCGACCGTCATCGAGAGGGTGTTGAAGATGAGGAACGCGCTGACGAACAGGGCGACGGCGGCGAGCAGTGCCGTCGTCGCCTGGAAGTCCGACGTCGACGCGCGGATGGACGCCGCGATATCCGCCGGCCGGCTGACGACGTACGGCTCGTTGACGAGGCGCTGGCCGAGGGCCGCCGTGACCCCGTCGACCGTCGCGCCAGGCGCGAGGCGCAGATCCACCTCCGTCGTGCCGAGGGGTCCGAAGACGATCCGGGCCTCGTCGATGGTGATGACCGCCGTTCGGCCGGACGAGCCGAGGACCGGACCACTGCCGGACAGGATGCCGGTCACGGTCACGGTCGAGACGGAGGGATCGGCGATGCCCTGGAGGGTGAACGTGGAGCCGATGTGCAATCCGGCCTCGGCCGCGAGCCGCGCCGAGACGAGCGCCCGTGGCGGCCCTGCCGCGGCCGCGCCCAGGGCGGCGGAACCCGCAAGGTCGTGGATCTGCGGGTCGCTGGCCGGATCGATGGCGAGGACCGTGATCGGCGGCGCCACCGCCGGGCCGGCGCCGAGCGCCGTGGCGATGAAGGTACGACGCTCGATCCGCGGGGCGGCGACGGCGACGCCGGGTGTGGCCCGGATCGCGGCGACCGTCGCGTCGGACAGGCCGCGCTCGGTGAAGGCGGTGACCCGGAGGTCCGCCCGGCCCACGAGCGCGGCCGCCGTCCGGTCCGCGGAGCGTTCGATGCCGTCGTTCGTGGCGAGGGCGGCGAACAGGACTCCCACCCCGAGGGCGATCCCCACGATCGTGAGGACCGCCCGGCCACGCCTCGCCGACAGGCTTCGCCAGGCGAGCCCGGTCAGCCCACGCATCGCCGGCCTCGCATCAGGCCGCTGCCACGCTACAGGCCGAGCTGGGCGAGTCGGGCGATGAGCGGCGTCGCGTCATGGGTCGCCCGCCGCCCGAGGCGGATCTCCTCGAGGATCCGCCCATCCCGCACGACGCACACGCGATCCGCGTAGGCGGCCGCCTTGGAGTCATGCGTGACGAGGACGATCGTCTGTCGCCGCTCGGTGCAGCTGCGCCAGAGTGCATCGAGGATCTCCGAGCCCGTCGTGTAGTCGAGGTTGCCGGTCGGCTCGTCGGCGAAGAGGAGGGCCGGCCTCGTGACGAGCGCCCGGGCGACGGCCACTCGCTGCTGCTCACCCGCCGAGAGCTGATCGGGCCGATGGTGCTCCTTGCCCTGCAGGTCGACGAGCTCGATGGCGTCGCGGACACGGACGGCGAGATCGCCGCTGCGGGGGTCCTGGCCGGCGATCGTGAACGGCAGACCCACGTTCTCGGCCACGTCGAGCAGCGGGATGAGGTTGAAGAACTGAAAGACGAAGCCGGTCCGATCGCGACGGAGACGGGTGGCATCTTCGTCGCGGAGGCGACTGATCGTCTCGCCCTGGAGGATGACGTCGCCGCTCGTCGGCCGGTCGAGACCGCCGAGCAGCTGGAGGAGCGTGCTCTTGCCGGATCCGGAAGGGCCCATCAGAGCGACGAATTCACCCTCGTCCACCGCCAACGAGACACCGCGGAGCGCTTCGACCGTGGTCTCGCCCAGGCGGTACGCCTTCGTGAGGTCGCGAGCCTCGAGGATGGGCGGCATCAGCGGGCAGTGTACCGGTCGGGGTGGCGGCGGGTACCGCTCACCGCGGGACCGTGGCGCTCAGCCGCCGAAGAAGAACCCGGCGACGCCACCGACGATCGTGCCGAAGAGCCCCGCCGGCCCCGGCGCGTCGCGGACCCGGAGCGTCCCGGTCGGCGGCGGGCCAGCGGTGGTCGGGCTTGGCGCGGCCGCCGTCGGGGACGGCGAGGTGGTCGGGCTCGGCGTCGGGGAGAGGCTGGTGGTCGGGCTCGGGGTGGGGGTCGGGGTGGGCGTCGCGGGTATCACGGTCGCGGGCGGCGCAGCCGGGGTCGATACAGGAGTCGGCGTCGGCGGGGAGGTCGGTCGCGTCGTCGCCGCGGGCGCGGGCGTGGCGGCGGGTGTCGGCCTGGGCGTCGGCCTGGGAGTCGGCCTTGGAGTGGGTTTCGGCGCCACCGAGCAGGCATCCGCGAAGAGGACCGTCCAGAGCTTCTTGCCGCTCGCGTCCTCGTACGCACCGACGCCGATGCGGTTCCACGACGCACCCATGATGTTCGCCCGGTGGCCGGGCGAGGCGAGGAACATCGACTCGATCTGCTGGGTCGCGACGTCGTCCGGGTACGTGTTCCAGCCGATGTTCTCTCCGGCGACCGAGTAGCAGTATCCGCGCCGATCCATCTCACCGAAGACCATCCCGCCCGGAGGGCTCGGGATGTCGTGGCCGAAGTAGCCCCGGACCGCCATGTCCTGGCTCCGCCAGCGGGCGATCGAGGTGAGCGCGCCGTCGACCACGAGGGCGGGCAGTCCGGTGCCGACCCGCGCCTGGTTCGTCAGGGCGATGAGCTCCGCCTCGTCCGAGCTGCTGAACGAACTGGGGCCCCAGCCGAGGACGCTCATCGGGGTGAGGAACAGGCCGAGCGTCGCTACGGCGAAGGTGGCGGCCATGAACGCGCCGAATCGCGGCCGCCGACGAAGGCGTCGGGCGGGACGGATCGGCGACAGGGATGGCATAGTGGCGGCGGTTCCTCAGTCGTGCTCGCTCCGGGCCGGCGGTCGGGGTCTGTCACGCGTTCCGGTGCAGTCCTCACCCTACGGGGGGAGTGCGGCATGGTCAGCCGGCGCGATGGTCCCGCGCGGCCGAGCCGGGAGTACTGGCGGGCACGATGTCCCGCGTCGCGCTGATGAGCCGGTGGCGCGACCCGTTCCGCCTGGGCCCCGTTCCCCTTGGGCCCGCTGGAACCGCGGGTATACTGCCGAGGCTCCCGGCGGTGCTCGTCTGCTCCGGGCTTGCACGGTGGCCTTAGCTCAACGGCAGAGCAGCGGATTGTGGATCCGCAGGTTATGGGTTCGAAACCCATAGGCCACCCCAATCCCCCCCTCGCGGAGCGAGTTCCCCGCGAGGCACCGTCGCTCCTTCGTCGGGTTCGCTCTGGCCGCAGGGTTGGACCGCACCCCGGCGCTCGCGACGATCACCGTCCTCGTCACCGGTCGATCGGGTCGAGTGGGCTGACCACGCCCGCGCGGTCCTTCGCTGGACCCCGCGGTTCGTGCGGTTCGTGCGGCTCGTGCGGCTCGTGCGGTTTGCGCGGTTTCTGCCAGATGACCCTGAGGCGCGCACTGGTCACCTGGTCGTTGACAGATGCCCGCCAGGCGACCCCCTGTCACTGCTGGACGAGGGCCTCCTGCACGCGAGCCTGCTCTGGATCGTCGGGGGCGCGGACCAGTGCGCGCCTGAGGATCACGTGACAGCAATGGCCCATCGCGAGTGGCCCATCGCGAGTGGCCCATCGCACCGCCGCCGCCGAGCCGCCGCCGCCCCACGATCCGCCGCCGACGATCCGCCGCCCCGCCGCCACCGCCCCGAGGCGGGGGTCGCATCGGTCGCGGTTTCGTCGCGATACGGCCTCGAGCCGGTGCTAGGATGCCGCCAGCCGAAACCGGCACCTCGTACGGGGACCGTCCGCGCCGCTCCGACGGCCGGATGCAGGGTCCCGCGATGACCCGGACGGCAGGGAGCGTACGTTGGCCACCGTGACGTTCGACCACGTCGTGAAGAAGTACGGCGAGGTCCTTGCCGTCAACGACCTCAGCCTCGAGATCCGCGACGGGGAGTTCATGGTCCTCGTGGGACCGTCCGGCTGCGGCAAGACGACGAGCCTGCGGATGATCGCGGGCCTCGAGGAGATCACGGCCGGCGAGCTCCGGATCGGCGATCGTGTCGTCAACGACGTCGCGCCGAAGGATCGCGACATCGCGATGGTCTTCCAGAGCTACGCTCTCTATCCACACATGACGGTCCGCGACAACCTCGCCTTCGGCCTCAAGCTGCGGAAAGTCCCCAAGGCGGACATCGAGCGGCGGGTGAAGGAGGCCGCGGACATCCTCGACATCGGCCGCTACCTCGACCGCAAGCCGAAGGAGCTCTCCGGCGGCCAGCGCCAGCGGGTCGCGCTCGGTCGGGCGATCGTCCGCGAGCCGGCGGTCTTCCTCATGGACGAGCCGCTGTCCAACCTCGATGCGAAGCTCCGCGTCCAGACGCGGGCCGAGCTCGCCCGACTCCACCAGCGCCTTCGCACGACCACCGTGTACGTCACGCACGACCAGGTCGAGGCGATGACGATGGGCAGCCGCATCGCCGTCATGAGCGAGGGGCTCCTCCAGCAGGTCGGAACCCCGCAGGAGCTGTACGACCACCCGACGAACCGGTTCGTCGCCGGCTTCATCGGGAGCCCCTCGATGAACTTCGTCGACGTGACCGTCTCGGGAAGCGGCGACTCCACGACGCTCGAGGCGCCGGATACGACGATCCCGGTCCCCGACCGCCTCCGCCAGGCCGTGGGTCAGATGGCCGGCCGGAAACTCGTCGCGGGCTTCCGCCCGGATCACCTCGACCTCGGCGGTCCGAGCTCGGGGGTCGCGACGATCCACGGTCGCGCCGATGTCGTCGAGTATCTCGGCGCCCAGGAACTCCTCCACGTGTCGGCGGCCGGAAAGGACCTCGTCGCGATCGTCAACGCGAGCCATCGGGTCATGCCGGGCGACGACCTGACACTCGCCCTGCCGCTCGACAAGCTCCACCTCTTCGACGGCGACACGGGGATGTCCGTCACCCAGCTCAAGGCCGCAGCGGCGGCCGCGGCGGTGTCCGCCTGAGCGCCGATCGAACGACGAACGACCCGCTCGAGGAACGGGTGGTCGGCTCCCGGATCCTCCACCGCGGCCACTATCTGACCTTCCGGATCGACACGATCGAACGGCTGGACGGCACGCGCGCCGAGCGCGACGTGTGCGGCCATCCGGGAGCGGTGGCGATCCTCGCCCTCGACCCGGAGGACCGCGTCCTCATGGTCCGCCAGTGGCGCTCCGCGGCCGGACGGGCGATGCTCGAGATCCCGGCCGGGACGCTCGACATCGTGGACCCGGCGACCGGCGAGGTCGAGGACCATGCACTCGCCGCCCCGCGCGAGCTCGAGGAGGAGACCGGCTATCGGGCCGGCGTGTGGCGCCACCTCGGCAGCTTCTGGACGGCCCCTGGATTCGCCTCCGAGCTCATGCACCTGTACCTCGCCACGGATCTGCGACCCGCGAGCGGAGACCGGCGCGGTCCGGACGAGGACGAGCGGCTCGAGCTCGCGCGGCTCTCCCGCCACGACGCGATGGCGGCCGCGACGGACGGCCGGCTCGCCGACGCGAAGTCCATCCTCGGCCTGCTCTGGCTCGATCGCCTCACCCGCGACGGCGCAGCTGACGAGATCTGACCCGACCGCCGATCAGTCGGCTGGCGCATCGGCCGGCCCGATCCGCTCGAGCGCCCCGAGGTACAGGCGAGACTCGGGGCTGAGGGCGACAGCGAGCCGGAGATGCGTTCGCGCCTCGCGCTCCCTGCCCAGTCCCTTGAGGCTCTGGCCAAGCCCGTAGTGGGCGTAGTGGGCGGACGGGTCGAACTCGAGCAGCGTCGCGAACGTCTCCGCCGCGCGCGCCCGCTGGCCGCTGTTGTAGAAGGCCCGACCGAGCGCCTCGAGGATGGACGCCTTGCCGGGTTCCAGTCGCGCAGCCCGCTCGAGCACGATCGCCGCCTGGGCATGATGGCGATCCGCGAGGAGTCGCTCGCCGCGCCGGAGCAGCTCATAGGCGCTCTCGGCCGGCGGACCGTCCGCCGAGTCCCCCCGATCCTCGCTCGGCGCAGGCAGCGGTTCGCTCATCGGCGGATGGTCGCATGAAACCGCCGGCGTGGCGGGCTCAGCCGCCGGACCGGGCGAGGTTCAGCCGCCGGAGCGCCAGGCCTCGAGGTCCACCGTCCGCAGGCGTGGACTCGGCGTCCGGCCGGGGATCCGGCCGCGCTTGGCGATCGGCCGCCCGTCGATCTCCTTGATGTCGCCGGTGAAGTCGATCGGCGCAGCGCCGCTGATGTACGAGCCCACTGCGTACGAATCGACCGGGGCCTCGGCCTCGCGGAAGTACGTGATCCGATCGGGCGAGAGGCCGCCGGAGACGACGATCTTCACGTGGCCGAATGCCTCGAGGTCGAGCCTCGCCCGGACCTCCTTGACGAGGTCGGCGGTCACCCTGCCTCGCTCCGCGGGTGTGTCGAGGCGGACGCCATAGAGCCGGTCGCCGAGGGCGTGGGCGACGCGGAGCGCCTCTTCGGCCTCGTCCTTGAACGTGTCGATGAGGACGATCCGGGGCACGTCGTCCTCGAGGTCGCGATCGAACGCCTCCGCGGCGCGGACCGTGTCGCCGAAGATGAGGACGAGCGAGTGGGGCATCGTGCCCGTGGGTGCGAGGCCGGCCAGGCGCGCGCCCGCCGGCGTCGAAGCCCCGACGCAGCCGCCGACGATCGCCGCGTAGTCGAGGACGTCCGTGACATCGGGATGGACGTGCCGGGCGCCGAAACTGATGATCGGCGCCGGCGCAGCCGCCTCGACGCATTCCCGGGCCGCGGTCGCCCATCCCGTGGACTGCGCGAGCATGCCGAGGATCGCCGTCTCGTAGAGGCCGAACTGGCGGTACCGGCCGGTGATCCTGAGGACGATCTCCTTCGCCTCGAACGGGTCGCCGTCGTCGAGCGCCTCGACCGTGAGCGAACCCGCCGGGCCGTCGCCGAGGACATGGGCGAGGAGGTTCTTCGCCTCGTCGATGCCGCAGAGGATGCCGGCCTCGCGGCTGAACACCTCCATCGACACGAGCGGGTCGAGCCCTTCACGCTCGAGCACCCGCTCGGCACGCGCGAAGTAGACGTCCGCCGACTCGCCGGACAGGATCTCCCGCGATGGGCTCGTGTGGAGGATGCCTATCGGTCGTCTCCCGGTTCGCGTCCGGAATGCGAGCCCGGGCGCGGATCGTCGGCGAGTGTACCGTACCGGGGGGTCCTCCCCCGATGACGATCGCGTCGTCGTGAGACGAGCAGGACGGCGATCCCGAACGCCGCGAGGAGCAGGCCGAGGACCGCGAGGCGCGTCCGGCCGACATCGACGGCACCCGCCCACGTGGCCCGGGCCGCCTCGCCGCGCTCGACGGCCGTCATGAGATCGCCGGCGGTGAAGGCGCTCCGCGCGGCGGCAATCGCCGCGTCCGGGTCCGAACCGAGGAGTCCGACCCAGCCGATCGGGTCGGACGCGGTCGGCCTGGCGGCGGCATCGGCGGCGAGCGCCGCGATCGCGGCGCGCTCGGCGGTCGCGATCGCGGCCGCCTGACTCGGATCGGGCATCGTCTCGAAGGCGGTCCGCACGGAGGACGGCTCGACGAGTCCCGCCGCAGCCGCCGCGGCCGTCAGGGCCGGCCGGAGCGCGAGGACGGCGCGCGCCGCGGCGATGAGACGCTCCGCGACCGGGAACTGCCAGGCGTCGAGCGCCTCGCGGATCGAGGCGGGGAGTTCCCACGCACCAGCCTCCGCGACGGCAGCCGCGTAGTCGGTTCGCGCGGTCGCCCGGGCATCGAGGAGGGCGACCTCGTCCGGGCGGACGACCCACGCCTTCCACAGGTCCGTGTACGAGCGACCCGTCCGAGTCTCGAGGAGATCGAGGAGCCCTCGCCAGTCGGGCGCGACCGGACCCCCGGCGGTGGACCCGTTCGACCCGCCGTGGACCGGCACGTCGGCGGGCTCGCCGGCGGCCGCTGCCCGCCATACGGCCGCGAGCCCGGCCTGGCCGGCGCGGGCCGCGATGAGCGTTGCGAGCCGGAGCGCGGCCGCTCTCGCGTAGGCGTCCGTCGTCGGCTGCGCGCGGCCGGGCGACCAGCCGTTGAGGGGGATCCGGGCGGCGAGGAGCGCCTTGCTGAGCGTCATCGGCGGGACGGCGATCCTGAGCGGGCCCGCCGCCAGTCCGGCGTAGTACGCCGCGAACCCCTCGGCGGCCCAGCCGTCCGCGACGAGGGAGCCGTTGAACCACGCATGGGCGGCCTCGTGGAGCACGACCCCGGGCGTCGCGTCGTAGGCGATGGCGATCCGGTGGGCCGCCGGATCGAATAGTCCGGCATACCCGCCGGCCGCGCGCGTCACCGCTTCGTCCACGGTGAGCGGGGTCGCGCCGCTGTCCGGGATCGGGATGCCGATGAGTCGGCCGAGCGCCGGCAGGCCGCCGCGCAGGACGGTCGCGACCCTCGTCCCGAACGGCGCATCGTCCAGCCAGGCACGGACGACCACCGAGAGCGGCGCGCCCGCGACCGTGAGCGTGAGCGACGTGTCGCGATACGCTCCGGGAGCCGTGCCGACGACGTACGCCGCGTACGTCATCGGCTGCGCGAGCGGGCCGCTGGCGTACCGCTGGAGCCCGCCGGGATCCGTCGTCGGGCCGGTCAGCGGTCCGCCCACCACCTCGACGGCATATCCCGCCGGCACGGTCACCGCCACCGTCGAGCCCGGTGTGGTCGCGGTCCCGAAGGCCCAGACGGGAAAGGTCACGAGCGACTGTCCCACCCGCAGGGTGCGCGTGGCCTCGCCGCCCCGATCCACGAGGTCGAACGTCAGCCGCAGGGCGATCGTCCGACCGCTCCCGAGCTGCGTCCCGAAGGCGATCGAGACGAGCGTCTGGCTCGCGGTGCGTGAGGTCGTCCGGACGGTCGGATGGACCGTCGAGCCCACGGCCGCGACGGCGAACCCGGACGTGCCCGGTTGGAGCGACAGGATCGCGTGGTCGACGAAGTAGCGACGGATGACCGTATCGGCGTGGCGGTTCGTCGCGCGCAGGGCGACGGTCACATGGACGAGATGTCGATCCGGCCGGACGTCGTACGTCGTCACGGAGACGATCGTGAGGTCGGGCGTCGCCGCGGAGGCGACCGGGACGACCGCGAGGAGCATCCCGGCCGCGCCGACGATCGCCCCGACGAGTGTGGCGATGATGGCGGCCATGAGAACCGGGCGACGACGATCCCGGCGCGACGCCGACGGTCCAGCCTCCCCCGCGGCGGTGCCCCTCACGCCCCGCCGAGCTCGCCGAGCCGCGGCGCGTAGCGATCGAGGAGCGCGGCGCCACGACTTCGTCGCTCGCCCGCCGGCGGGACCTTCCCGTCGAGCCAGATCCAGGCGGCGGATTCGTCGGCGAGCGCGTCGCACACGGCGAGCAGGCGGGCGATCGCGAGCCCGAGCTCGTCGCGATCGAGTCGCTCGATCGGGATTTCGGCGCTGAGGACCGGCCGTTCGTCCGTCGCAACGGCGAACTTCACCATGGGGAACTCGTCATTCCAGCGGAGCAGCTTCCGATACGACCGCCGGAAGCCGTCCGTGATCGGCGGCGCGTAGTGGACCCAGACGATGCCGGCAAGCGAGAGGTCGAGGATCACCGTGATCCGGATGTCGAACCGCCGCCGGCCGTCGAGCGTCACGTCCCAGGCGGCGATCGCGTCCCGCGCGATGCGAGGCTCAGGGGCGACCCCGAGTTCGGCGAACCACCGCTCGACGTCGGCCGCGGTGGCCGCGGACGTGATCAGGACGGTGCGCGACGGGACCGTCCCGACGCCGGCTCGGCGGTCTGCCGCACGAGCCCCGAGACGGCCGCTCCGCCGGTACCGGCGCCGGCGACGCCTGCCGAGCCGATCGCCTGAGGAGCGCGCGCCGCTCCGCCGCGTTCGCGATGCGGGGCGGCCTCCTCGCGCCGTTCGACGGTCGATCCGCTCTTGACGACGCGGGTCGGATAGTCCGTGGAGCGGACGTTGCCCCCGATCTTCACGTTCCGACCGATCCGTACCCCGCGCGGCACGACCGACTGCTTCCCGACCACCGTGATCCCGGTGAACAGGCGGGCGGGCTCCTGGCGGTTCGGGGTCGAGAGATCCGTGCCCTCGCCGACGATCGCTCCCGGCCCCACGACGACCTCCTTGTCGAGGATGGCCCGGTCGACCACGGCACCGGAGCGGATCACCGAGTCGAACATGACGATCGAGTCGCGGACCACCGCCCCGACCTCCACCCGGACGCCGGGCGAGAGCACCGAGTTGACGACCGTCCCGTTGATGACGCAGCCGTGGCTGATGAGGCTCCGGTGGACCTGGCTCGTGGGCCCCACGATGGCCGGCGCGCGCTCCTCGGAGCGGGTGTGGATGAGCCAGCCCTTGTCATAGAGATCGAGCTCCGGCGCATCCTCGAGGAGGGCCATGTTCGCCTCCCAGTAGGACTGGATCGTTCCGACATCCTGCCAGTAGCCGTTGAAGTGATAGCCGAAGACCCGGGCACCGCCGTCGATCATCGCCGGGATGACGTTGCCGCCGAAGTCGGTCCGGGATTCGGACAGCCAGCGGCGAAGGGCGCGCTTGGTGAAGACGTAGACGCCCATGCTCGCGAGGTCGCTCTTCGGCTGCTTCGGCTTCTCCTGCCACTCGGTGACCCGGTTCGTCTCGTCCATCGCGAGGATCCCCATCCGCGTCGCGTCGGCGAGCGGGACCCGCCTGACGGCGATCGTCACGTCCGCGCGGCGCGCCCGATGGGCGGCGATGAACGGCTGGTAGTCCATCTTGTAGATGTGGTCTCCGGCGAGGACGACGACCGTGTCCGCCGGATCGTGCTCGATGACGTTGATGTTCTGGAGGACGGCATCGGCGGTGCCGCGGTACCACTCGGCGAGCCGACCACGGGCGATGTACGGCTGGAGCATCTTCACGCCGCCCTTGTTCCGATCGAGATCCCACGGCCGGCCGAGACCGATGTGATCGTTGAGCGAGCGCGGGTTGTACTGCGTCAGGACCACAACGTTGTCGATCTCCGAGTTCACGCAGTTCGACAGCGAGAAGTCGATGATCCGGTACTTGCCGCCGAACGGCACCGCCGGCTTCGCCCGGACGGACGACAGGATGGAGAGCCGCTCGCCTTCGCCGCCGGCGAGGATGACGGCCATCGTCCGCTTCATCGGGCCCTCCCTGCGCTGTCCTCGGCGCGGCGTCCGGGCCGGCGTTCGGTCTCCCCTGCCCTGGCCCGCCGCTCCGTCGATGCTAGCATCCGGCGCATTCCCGTCGGTGATCGCCGGGTCAACGGACGGTCACAGGAACAGCCGCGGGTTCACCCATGTCCCGTTGAGCTCCACCGCCCAGTGCAGATGCGGTCCCGTGGTGTTCCCGGTCATCCCGACGTAGGCGATGATCTGGCCCTGGGCGACGAGGTCGCCGGCCCGCACGACGGGCGGGGCTCGGCGGTTGTCGACGTGGCCGTACAGCGTCACGAGCGACTGGCTGTGGGCGATGATGACGACCCACGCCCCGTCCGAGAGCGGCCCCTCGTAGACGACCCGACCCGCGCCGGCGGCCCGGATCGGCGTGTACATCGGCGCCGCGATGTCGATCCCGATGTGGAAGTGCGAGCAGTTCCCGAGCGGTGGCTCCTGCGGCACCCCGGTGCAGCCGAACTCCTGGGTGATGATCCCCGCGAGCGGCCACTGGAGCGATCCGTTGTAGACGGACGGGATGTTGCCGTTGGCGAACTGTTGCGCGATGAGGTCGGCGATCTTCTTCCTGACCTCAGCCTGCGCCCTCGCCTCCCGGGCGAGCGCGGCCGCCGCCGCGGCGCGGCTCAGGTGGAGCTTCTGATAGGCCGTCGCCTGGAGGGCGAGCTGCCGCTGCGTCTCGGCCTGCAGCACGGCGAGCTGCTGTTTCGCCTGCTTGAGGTCCCCGAGCTTGGCGTCGAGTTGCAGTTTCTGGGCGGCGGTCTGCGCCTGCAGATCCGCGGTCTGGTTCAGGGTGTCCGTCACGACCTGCTGCAGGCTCACGAGATCGGCCTCATCTGACGCGATCTGAACCGCAAGGGCCTTGTCCTGGCTCCCGATATCGAGGTAGTAGCCCACGTCGGCGAGCGCGTCCGAGAACGACCGTGCCGAGAGGATCGTCTCGAGGAGCGACGTCTGGCCGGCCGTGTACGCGGCCCGCAGCCGTTCGGCGAGGATCCCCTTCCGCTCGGCGAGCTGCTCGTTCTTCACGACGCCCGCCATCGCGATCCGGCTGATCTGGGCGTTGAGATCCGCGATCTGGATGACGAGGCCGTTGTAGGTCTGTTGCACGAGCCCGATCTGGAGGCTGAGATTCGCGACCTGGGCCTTAACCGCCGCGAGATCGGCATTGACGCCCGACAGCGTGCTCTTCGTCTGGGTGATGTCGACCGAGAGGCCGGCCTGGAGGGCCGCGAGCCTGGCGAGCTGCGCCTTCTCGGCGGCGATCTTCGCGGCGAGCGCCTTCTCCCGGGCCTGAGCGTCCGAGAGCTCGTCGCCACGGGTGGCCGGCGGTGTGCCGTACGTCCCGACGCCGCCGACGACGAGTGGGACGGTGAGGATGAGCAGGGCGAGGAGTCGACGGCCGCGGCCCCGCGCAGGAGGCCTCGGGACGCGGATCTGGCGGCTCAGGCGGCTGAACAAGATGGCGTCGTCACTGCGCGAGCAAACTCCGTTGGCGCGCCCCGACGGCGCGGCTGGCGGATACGCCCGCCGGTGATGCGCCGCCCCGACGCGGGCACTGCCCCAGGACGACTCCGGCTGGCGGGCATCGTACCACCGGGACAGCCGCCGGACCGACGGGCGGTTCGGTCGATCCGGCTCAGTACCGCACGAGGACGGCCCAGAACGCACCGACGATGAGGAATGGCCCGAATGGGACGTACGATCGGAGGGTGATCCGACGGGTGACGAGGAGCGCGCCGAGGACGATCCCGGCGAGGAACGCGCCCGCGACGATGCCGCTGATCGTGCGGATCAGCCCGCACAGGAGGCCGACGCTCACGAGGAGCTTGAGGTCGCCCATCCCGATCGCTCCCGGGCCGAACGGGATGGACAGGAGGTAGAACAGGGCGGGGACGGCGATCGCGACCGCGACGGCGGCGGCCATCCCCAGCGGACCCCGGACGAGCGGGTCGACCCCGGCGAGGACGACGACCGCGACCAGCGGGACGAGCGGCAGGGTGATGACGTCCGGGAGGAGGCGCTGGTCGAGATCGGTGGCCAGGAGCAGCGTGAGGACGAGGAACCAGGCGGCGAAGAGGGTGAGCTGGGACGGGTCCGGATAACGGTCGGGCAGCGCCCCGAGCGCCAGACCGCCGAGGACGGCGACGACGAGCGTTCTCCAGCCGATCGGGCGGCCGGCGTGGGATCCCTCGGCCTCGTCGTGCTCCGGCCAGCGCGTCGCGATGCGGTCGGCGGCGAACCCCCACAGGGCCCCGATGAATGCGAAGCCGAGGGCGAGCGAGCTCAGTTCCGACGCGCTCCGGCGAGCGCGAGTTCGACGAGCGTGGCGTGGGTCACGCCGTTCGAACCCCGCGGAGCGTACGGCTTCTCCTTCCGGAAGTAGCCTGTCCCGCCGATGTCGAGGTGGACCCACGGCACGGTGGCGAACTCACGAAGGAAGAGACCGCTCTTGACGAGCCCGCCCTCCCCGGTCGGCGACGAGTTGACGAAATCCGCGTACCAGCTGTCCATGTCCGTCATGTACTCATCGACGAGCGGGATCTGCCAGGAGCGTTCGCCCGCCCGGGCCGCCGCCGCCTGCACCTCCGCGACCCACGTCTGCGGGGTCCCGAAGAGCCCGGTGACGAGCTCGCCGAGTGCCCGGCCCACCGCCCCGGTGAGAGTGGCTACGTCGACGAGATGAGTCGCCCCGAGCCGCTCCGCGTAGGTCATCGCGTCGCCGAGGATGAGCCGGCCCTCGGCGTCCGTGTTGTTGATCTCGACCACCTTGCCGTTGAGCGCCCGGACGACGTCGCCGGGCCGGGTCGAATGCGGTCCCGGCATGTTCTCCACGGCCGGCGCGACGGCCAGGAGCGGCGTCCCCGGCGCGAGACGGGCGACCGTCTCGATCGCCGCGATCACGGTCGCGGCACCGGTCTTGTCCATCTTCATCTCTTCCATCCGGTCGGCGGACTTGATGCTGATGCCACCCGAATCGAAGCAGACGCCCTTGCCGACGATCGCCAGGTGCCGGCCAAGGACATCCTTCTCGCCCTCGCCGCCGGAGCGCATGACGATCATCCGCGGCGGGTTGTCGCTGCCCCGGCCCACCGCGAGGAACATCCCCATCCCGAGCTCGCGCGCCCGGTCCGGCTCGATGACGTCGATCCACAGGCCGTTCCGCTCCGCGATGGCGCGGGCCTTCTCGGCGAGACCGACGGGATCGAGGTCGTTGCTCGCCTGGTTCGCGAGCGTCCGTGCCGTGTTCGCACCCTCGGCCACGATCCGGCCGCGTTCCGCCGCGCGCGCGAGCGCCGATCGATCCGCGCCGGGCGCCACGAGGATGAGCTCCTCGAGGACCGGCGGGGCGGTGTCGACGTGGTCGCGGTAGATCGCCGCCGGTTCGTAGGATCCTTCCACGACGCCGCGGGCGAGGGCCTCCGCGACCGCCGCAGCGCCGCCGTCGACGTGGGCCGGGAGATCGCCGAGCCAGATCGCGAGGCTGCGGACCGTCCGCCCACCGAGCCGGCGCTCGATCGAGGCGCCGACCCGAACGGCGACCTCGAGGTCGATCCCGGCCGCGGGCCCGGCCGCGATCGCGAGGAGCCGCGCGACGGGAAGATCGCCCGGGTTGGCGAGCGTCGAGTCATAGCGCTTCGCGCGGAGCTCGCCGAAGGCAGCGAGTGACCGGAGTTCGCCCCGACTCCGCCGATCGAGTTCGTCGAGCGGTCCGACGAACGCCGGATCCCCGATGAACGGGATCGCGAGCACGTCCGCGGCGACCTCCCACGGCTGGTCCGTGATGACGCGCAGCTTCATCGAGCGGTGATCCTCCGTGTGTTGGCCGATCATCCGATCGATCAGCGGCGACGAACCGGGAGAGTGTATCGTCTCGCCGGCCACGCTCGCGACGGCGGGTGAAGGGTCGGCGGCGCGCGGCGGCGGCGGCGCGGACGGAGCGCGGCGTCGCGGATCGCTCGGTCCGGAGCGGATCGCTCGGTCCGGAGCGGATCGCTCGGTCCGGATCGTTGTCGGCAGCCACATGGCCAGATGCACGTGCGACGAGCCTTCGGTCGGCTGGCCGGTCCGCGGCGGGACGTGCGCGTCGGCAGCCAGCCGACATTCGTGCGTGGCGGATGACATTTTGGGCCGCCACATGCCCCATCCGGCGTCCAGACCGAGCACCGATCCGACCTACCGTTCGCGGGAGGTGCATCTGGCCAGTTCGCGGGCGGATTTGGCGCCACGCTCGCGACGGCGGGCGAAGGGTCGGCGGCGCGCGGCGGCGGCGCGGACGGACCGGGGACCGATCAGGGCGCGGACCCGCCGCCACTCCCACTCCCCGGCGCCCCACCTCCTGGCGCCGCGATCCCGGCCAGGATGAACGCATCGAGCGCATCGATCAGCCGACCCTTGGCCTGCTCGATCGAGACGACGGCCTGGTTGAGTCCGCCCTGGGCGACGTCGGCCATGATCACGATGAGCGCTCGGGTGTCGCCCGGCAGCTGTCGCTTTGCCGCCTCCTCCGCCGCGAACGCGGCCCGGACCGACGTCGTGACCCGGCCCTTCGACGAGGCGAGGAGCTCGTAGAGCCGCTTGAGCGCCGCATCGTACGCGGCGTTCCGATCGATCCATTGGCTGAGCACCGTCGTGTCCACCGACGCCGCCATCGCGTCGCGCTGCGTGCGTGCCGCGGCCAGCGCCGCATCGGAGGCGGCGAACGCCGCGACCGCGTCCGTGTAGCGACCGGCCGAGCCCAGGCGAGCCGCGGCGAGGGTGGCCATGTCGTGGTCGGCGAGGGTCGTCTGGAGCTGGACGGCGGCCAGACTTCCCGCGGTGAGGCGGTCCCACGAGGCGCCGATGACGCCGGTCGCATCCAGCGCGCCGGCCAGCGTCCGATAGCGGGTCAACGCGATCTTCCCGAGTCGCACCTCCATCCCCGGGCCGACGCCGGGCAGTGCCGCGAGGCGGGCCTGGAGCGCCGCGGTCTCGGCGACGATGCGATCGATGAGCGATCGTCCGTCCGCGATCGCCTGCTGGATCGCCGCGGTGTCACCGCCGGCGACCGAGGCGAGGGTGTTCGTCCCGATCGTCCCGAGCGCATCCACATCCGCGGTGAGGGCCCGCAGCTGGCTGGCCGCAGCGTCGAGCCCGGGCGAGATCCGCTGGTCGGCGGCCCAGGTGAGCTCGGCGCGGGCCAGCGTCCCCGGCTGATGCTCCATCCCCGCGGCGATGCCCGCCGCCCCGAGGGCGATGAGGATCGCGCAACCGAGCCACGCGAGCCGGATCGCCATCGAACGGGCCATCCAACGGGCGCTCGAACGGGTCGCGTGCTCCACCGTCGGCATCGTAGCATCGGGCGATGACACTCCCACCCGGGGCCCGGGAACGCCCCTCCATGGACCGATCGCGGTTCGCCGACTGGCCGAAGACGGAGCTGCACCTCCATCTCGACGGGTCGCTCCTCGTCGCCACCGCCCTCGACCTCGCGAGGACGCGTGCCATCGACGCGCCGACGGACCTCGCGGGCATGCGGGCCGTCCTCGTCGCACCCGAGCGATGCGGCTCGCAGGCCGAGCTCCTGCGAGCGTTCGAGCTCCCGATCGCCCTCCTCCAGGATGCCGAGGCCCTCGAGCGGGTGACGCGCGAGCTCGTCGTGGCGAAGGCGCTCGACGGCGTCCGCTATGTCGAGATCCGCTGGGGGCCGCTCCTCCACGAGCGACGCGGCCTCGCGCTCGCCGCCGGGATCGCGGCGGTGTGCGACGGCGCGACGGCCGGTGCCGGGGTGGCGACCGCGGCCGGCCATCCGATCGTCGTGCGGCTCATCGCCACAGCCCTCCGGTCGCACGACCCGGCAGCGAACGTCCGCCTCGCCGAGACCGCCGCGGCGTTCCGCGACCGCGGGCTCGTCGGCTGGGACCTCGCCGGGCCGGAAGCGTCGTTCCCCGATCCCACGATCCATCGCCGCGCCTTCGAAGCCGCTCGCTCGGGCGGCCTCCGGATCACCTGCCACGCCGGCGAGTGGGGCGGCGCGGCGCAGGTCCGGCGAGCCCTCGCGCTCGACCCGGAACGGATCGCCCACGGGCCGGCTGCGATCGATGACCCGGACCTCTGCGCGGAGCTCATCGCGCGCGCGGTGAGCCTCGACCTCTGCCCGACCTCCAACGTGCAGGCGGGGATCGTCCCCTCCCTCGAGGCGCATCCGCTCGCGCACCTCCAGCGGGCCGGGGTGCCCGTGACGCTCTCGACGGACGACCTCACCGTGAGCGATGTCAGCCTGGCCGCGGAGTACGCCCGGGCGGTCGACCGGATCGGACTCGCGCCCTCCGAGCTCTGGGCGATCGATCGGCGCGGGCTGGACGTCGCCTTTGCCGAACCGGCCGCGATCGCGCCGCTCACGGTGGAATTCGACGCCTGGGCGGCCGAACGGCCGGAGCTCCTCGGAAGGTCGGCCGCGCCCGGTCAGTGAGCAGCGAGGCGGTCGAGGGCGGTCGCGAGGCCCGCGGCGTCCTCGGCCACCTCCGTCGGCCGCCCATCCGGCGGCAGTGCATCGAGGGCGGCTCGCGTCGTCACGCCAGTCAGCATGAGGACGGACCGTGCCCCGACCGCGCGCGCCGCGGCGAGATCGGTGAGCAGGCCGTCGCCGATCATGACGCCGTCCCTCGCCCGGGCTCCCACGGCCCGTGCCGCCTCCTCGAGGAGGAGCGCTGCCGGCTTGCCGATCGAAACGTCCGGTTCCCGGCCCGCGGCCGTCGCGATCGCCGCCACGATCGAGCCGGCGCCCGGTCTGAGACGACGCTCGATCGGATAGACGGGATCGCGGTTCGTCGCGATGAATCGGGCTCCCGCCCGGATGCAGTCGGCCGCACAGCCGATGCGGAGCCAGTCGATCTTCGGGTCCACCCCGACCGTCACGGCGTCCGGTCGTCCGGCGGCGATGAAGCCGTCCTCATCGGCCTCCTCCGCCCGCGCCGCCGCGACCGCGGCGGGGACCACCTCGAATCCGAGGTCCTCGAGCTCCCGTTCGAGTCCGCGGGCCCCGACGGTGAGGATCCGCCGGACGGGCGGGTCGAGCTCGCTGAGGTAGAGCGCCGTGGCCCGCGACGAGCTGACGACCCGGTCCGCACCCACCGGCGCGCCCATCGCCGAGAGACGAGCGACGTAGTCGGCCCGGTAGTGCATCGAGTTGTTCGTCACGTAGACGACGTCGTCACCCAGCGCCGCGCGGGCGGCGAGGACCGCGGCGACTCCCGGGACGGCGTCGGCGCCGCGATACACGACGCCGTCGAGGTCGACGAGGAGGAGCATCGAGGCAAGCGTATCCGCTCCGGGCCGCCGGCTGCTCCGGCGAGGGCGGTCGCCCCTGCCAGGCCGGTCGCTCCGGTCGCGGCGGTCGCATATGCGACGATGGACCGATGGTGCGACCACCGTTCGACCCGCTGGTGGGCATCGAGCGCGTCATCGTCGACGGCAACAACCTCCTCCACGCCCTCCGCGAGGGGCCCGGGGCGGCGCCGCCGGCGGCGCTCGTCGGACGACTCCGCGCCATCGTCCCCGGCTCGATCCGGATCGAGATCCTGTTCGACGGTCCCCCGGAACCGGGCCTCGGCGGAACGCGGATCGCCCATGGCGTGACCGTGCGTCATTCGGGGCGCCTCAGTGCCGACGCGCTCGCGGTCCGGCTCGTGACCGAGGCGACCGGCGGCCATCCGGATCCGAGCGGCCGGCCGGCCATCCTCGTCGTCACGGACGACGGGAATCTCGCCCGGGAGCTGCGCGTCCGGGGGGCCGCGACGATCGGTGCATCGTGGCTCATCCGCCGCCTCGCCCGTCCCACGCTCGCCTCGGTGAGCGCCGGGCGACCTCGACCACCGGCGCCGCCGATGCCCGGCCCGGAGGAGCGCGACCACGATGCGGACCGGCCCGGCTGGAAGCCCGGGCGCGGCGCGACGGCGAAGCGCGGCAACCCGAAGCGCGGTCGACCCTGAGCGGCGCCCGCCTGCGCCGGCCGGCGCTAGAATGCCGCCGTGACCGTCATCGACACCCTGAACCAGGCGTGGACCGGGCTCCTCGATCTCCTCTCGAAGATCATCATCCCGGACTGGGGCTCGCTCATCCTGCTCCTCCCGCTCCTGCTCCTCGTCGGGGTCATCGGGCCGCTCATCAGCCTGCTGCTCCTCGGCCAGCTGATCTACCTCATCCGCAAGCCACGGATCGGCGTCCGCTACGCTGAGGGCCCGCGCAAGGCCGGGCTCGACGGCGACGGTCGCCCGATCTTCCCGCCGGGCCACCCACACTGCCTCCGCGACGGACTCATCTATGCGACCGGCACGACGCGCTGCGCATCGGATGGCGACGAGCTGTGGGTTATCTGCCCGATGTGCGGGCTCGGACGCAGCGCCGGCGTCACGACGTGCGGCAACTGCGGGCTCGTCCTGAAGATCCAGGAGCGCGCGCTCATCCTCGGTCCGGTCGCCGGACCTCCCCCCGGCGGCGCGGCCGCCGCCTGAGCATCGAGGCGTCCCCATGGCCAGCGGCTCTCTCATCCTCTACACCACGGGCGGCATCCTCCTCGCCTTCGCCTTCGCTGCGCACGTCGTCCATGCCGTGCTCCTCGCGAACGGCCGGCGGTCGCTGTCGCTCGCCCTGCCGCGGCGCCAGCCGGCCTATGCGGGCGTCGTGACCGGCTCGTTCGTCGACGGGCGGGCGCGAGTCGAGCGGCTCGGCGAACGCCCGACCAGCGCGGCGGCTCCATACGCGTGGGGGCTGAGCCTCGTCGCCTGGCTGTCGATCGGGTTGTCCATGCTCCTGCGGGCGATCATCGTGGGCCGCGGCCCGTGGGGCAACATGTTCGAGTTCACCGTCGCCTTCACGTTCACGATCACCGGCGGCTACCTGTTCCTCGAGCGGCGCTATCCCATCCGTTCGATCGGCTTCCTGCCGATCGGCGTCGCGCTCATGCTGTTCGCCTATTCGGCGACGCTCCCGAAGCAGATCGAACCGCTCGTCCCGGCGCTCCAGAACGCGCCGCTCCTGACGATCCACGTCGGGATGGCCACGATCGCCTATGGCATCTTCGCGACGTCGTTCGCTGCCGGCGTCGGCTACCTCATCCAGGGGACCGGCGACCGCTTCGCATGGCTGCCGTCGCACAAGGTCCTCGACGAGGTCGCCTATCGAGCGGTCATCATCGGCTTCCCGATCTTCGCCACGATGATCATCCTCGGCTCGTGGTGGGCGTCGATCGCCTGGTCGCGCTACTGGGGCTGGGATCCGAAGGAGACGTCGGCGCTCGCCACCTGGCTCACCTACGCGGTCTACCTCCACGCCCGCAACCGCCGGTCGTGGGCCGGCCGACCGGCAGCCCTGCTCCTCGTGGTCGGGTTCGGGATGGTCCTCGTCACGTACTCGGGCTCGCTCTGGTTCAACGGCCTCCACGCGTACTCCGGCCTGAACTGATCGGGGCGCGCAGCGCAGCGCGATCGCGGCGGGTGGCCGGCGGCGGCGGGCGGCGGGCCCCATCGAACGCATCCGGCCAGATGCACGCACCACGAACGTTCGGTCCACCGCTCCGACGGATCCGCGGCGGATCGGGCCGACGCTCGCCCGCCGCTGGCCTCGCAAGCGGCCGGACGCACACGACGCGAGGCGTCAGATCGACGTCGACGGCCTGATCGCCTCCCGGGCGCTCTGCCGCACCCGCCGCGACCCGCCACCGACCGACCGTACGCTCGCCAGGCGTGAACGTGGCCACATGGCGAGGATGCCGATCGACGTTCGCGGATCGTTGAGCCACACCGACAGGCTCCGACCGTCCGACGGGAACGCGGCACGGAGGACGGTCCGATGCTCGGCCACGCGCCTCCGGTTCGTCCGGCTGCCCGTGAGGACGACGAGACTCGACACCGACGCGGCGTTCCATCCGAGATCGGCGGCGATGCGGACCGCCAGGCGTCGGCGCCGGTCCATCGTGGACATCAGGTCCATGACGTCCACGAGCTCGGTCTTGAGCTCGACGACGAGCACGGACCGGCTCGTCTCGTGCCAGGCGAGGACGTCGATGATCCCGCGTTCGCCATACACGGCGAAGGACACCTCCGGCCGCATCGTCCAGCCGGGTCGTGCCGCGAGGAACGTCGCGAATGCCTCGTGGAGCTCGGCGTGCCCGCGCGCGACGAGCCGGTCAAGCTCGCCACCCTGCCAGCGCGGAACCAGGTCGAGCCGCGTCTCGAGGGCGTCCGACACGCGTCGAAGCATCCCGAGCACGACGTCGTCGAGATGGCCTCGCTCGATCCTGGAGATCGTGCCGCGTGAGCACCGGGCAGCGACGGCAAGGTCCACCTGGCGCCAGCCCCGGCGGCGGCGCAGGGCCCGATAGATCGAACCGAGGCGGGTGTCGTCCACGGCCCCATGGTCCGCCCCGGCCCTCTCCCCGGACTCACCGGGGACTCACCGCGGACTCACCGCCGCTGACGAGTCGCAGAACCGCTCATCTGTTCTATTGTGGCGCTCGCCGGGAGCCTCCCGCGGTCCCCTGTGGACGGTGTGGTGGACAACCGAGCGGCCGGTGTGGACGATCAACCCGGGCCCGTGGACGGTCCGACGCGGACTCTCCAACGACGGTGGACCTCCGGCCAAGCGCGATCACTCCCGCGCCGCAGGGAGTGGCCGCATCGCAACATGTAGCGGTCCAGCGAGTCACCGCACCACTACATGTTGTGTTTTGCATCTTGACTCCTCGGCCGGCCCGGCGTATCGTTCGGAGTCTCGCTCGCCCGATCCGCACCCGCTCCCGCGGTCGGCCGCCGGTCCCACCGGAGGCGCCTCTCGACCTCGGGGACCGCGCATCGATCGAGCGAGCCGGTCGAGACCTCGCAGCTACAGAACGAGCCACGTGGTCCCGCCGGCGAGGGTAGGAGGAGCAGGTCACCCGCCGTCCCCCAGGACGGATCGGCCCCCTGCAGCGGATCCCCGGCCCGCGGTCGCGGACGGGAGAAGGCGAAACGAGGAGAGCACGACGATGGCACGAGCCGCTGGCGACGCAGTCCCGGTCATGGCTGGCGAAACGCGGGTGGAGGGTCACCCGGCGAAGTCGCCCGGGCGGACCGCCGCGAGGAGCGGACACCGCCACGCCGGCCCGTACGGAGCGAGCTTCGACGGGACGGACGAGCAGGGTCGACCGGCCAGGGGCCTGACGATCGAGCGGCGCTGGACCCGGCCGGGCGTCCATCCCTACGACGAGATCGCCTGGGAGACGCGGACCGCGAACATCGGCAACGAGAGCGGCAAGACCGTCTTCGAGCAGAAGGACGTCGAGGTCCCGGCGTTCTGGAGCCAGCTTGCGACGAACGTCGTCGTCAGCAAGTACTTCCGCGGCCACGTCGGCACTCCGGAGCGCGAGACGAGCGTCCGCCAGCTCATCGACCGCGTCGTCAACACGATCGCCGCCTGGGCGGAGACCCAGCGCTACTTCGCGACGCCCGCGGACCTCGAGGCCTTCCAGGCCGAGCTCACCCATCTCCTCGTCCACCAGAAGATGGCCTTCAACTCGCCGGTCTGGTTCAACGTCGGCATCGAGCCGAAGCCGCAGTGCTCGGCCTGCTTCATCAACTCCGTCCAGGACACGATGTCCTCGATCATGGACCTCGCCAAGACGGAGGCGATGCTCTTCAAGTTCGGCAGCGGCGCGGGGAGCAACCTCTCCTCCATCCGCTCCTCACGCGAGAAGATGACCGGCGGTGGCACCGCCTCCGGGCCGGTGAGCTTCATGAAGGGCTATGACGCCTTCGCCGGTGTCGTGAAGTCGGGCGGCAAGACCCGACGCGCGGCGAAGATGGTCATCCTCGACGCCGATCATCCGGACGTCCTCGACTTCATCGACTCCAAGCTCAACGAGGAGAAGAAGGCGTGGGCCCTCATCGAGGCCGGCTACGACCCGAGCTTCACCGGTGAGGCCTACGGCAGCGTCGCCTTCCAGAATGCGAACCACAGCGTCCGCGTCACGGACGACTTCATGCGCGCCGTCGTGGACGATCGGGAGTGGACCACCCACGCCGTCGTGGACGGCACGCCGATGGGCACGTACCGGGCGCGCGACATCTTCCGCCGCATGGCGGACGCCGCCCACGTCTGCGGCGACCCGGGCATCCAGTACGACACGACGATCAACGACTGGCACACGAGCGCCAACACGGACAGGATCTACGCGAGCAATCCTTGCTCGGAGTACATGTTCCTGAATGACACGGCCTGCAACCTCGCGAGCCTGAATCTCATGAAGTTCGTCCGCGAGGACGGCGAGTTCGACGTCGAGTCGTTCAACTACGCGGCGCGCCTCACGATCACCGCCCAGGAGATCCTCGTCGACAACGCGAGCTACCCCACGCCAAGGATCGAGGAGAACTCGCACAAGTTCCGTCCGCTCGGCCTCGGCTACGCGAACCTCGGCGCCCTGCTCATGAACCGTGGCCTCGCCTACGACTCGGACGAAGGGCGCGACTACGCGGCGGCGATCACCGCCCTCATGCACGGCCAGGCGTATTCCCAGAGCGCGATCATCGCTCGCGATCACGGCGGCCCGTTCGTCGAGTACCACAGGAACGAGCAGCCGTTCCTTCGGGTCATCGGCAAGCATCGCGACGCGGCCTACGGGATCCCGGATCGCGGGGTCCCGGCGGAGATGCTCCAGGCGGCGAAGGATACCTGGGACGAGACACTCGCCCTCGGCGCGGAGCACGGCTACCGCAACGCCCAGGTGACGGTCCTCGCGCCCACCGGATGCGTGGTCGGTGACAGCCTCGTCCTGACGGACCGCGGCCTCGTCCGGCTCAAGGGCCTCGGCAATCCGGACGGCGAGCAGTGGCAGGAGCTCGACCTCCACGTCGCCACGGATGATGGGCCTCGGCCGGCTACGAAGTTCTACGTCAACGGCGCTGAGCCCGTCGTGTCGGTCGAGACGTCACGCGGTTACCGGATCCAGGGCACGACGACGCACCGGGTCCGCGTCCTCGACGCCGACGGTGACTGGCAGTGGCGCCGCTTCGCCGACGTGCGCGCCGGCGACCGGGTGCCGCTCATGCTCGGCGGGATGGTTGGCGAGCCCCGTGAGGTCCAGCTCCCGCCGCTGCCCGAGGCCTACTGGACGTCCGATCATCGGACCACCGTGCCGCGCACGATGACCGCCGACCTCGCGGAGCTTATCGGCTACTTCATGGGCGACGGTTCCCTCCACGCCCGCGGTCTTCGGTTCTGCGTTGCCGCCGCCGATACGGATGTCGTGGACCGGATCGCCGACCTTGGCCGGCGCCTCTTCCGCCTGGACGCGGCGATCGCCGCGAAGCAGGGCTACACGGAAGTCGCCCTCCATTCCGTCCCGCTCGTGCTCTGGTGGGAGGCATGCGGCTTCGCCAAGCACGTCCCCAGCGGCGACCACCGCGGCAAGGGCTACGAGCCCCACGTGCCGGACGCCGTCCTCTACTCCAACGATCCGGCCGCCTATCGGGCGTTCGTCCGCGGCCTCTTCGAGGCGGACGGCAACGTCAACAATGGGTACGCATCGTTCTCCACGGTTTCGGAGCGGTTCAGCCGCGAGGTCCAGACGCTCCTCCTCACCCTCGGCTTCGTCACGACTCGCAAGACGGATCGGCCGGCCCGCGGCCACTTCGGCGCCAATCCCATCCACGTCCTGCGGCTCCTCAACGCGAGCTCCGGCGGTCGCTTCCTCGCCGAGGTCTCGTTCATCTCGGAGCGCAAGCGGGAAGCCCTCGCCCTCGCGGAGCACCCCCAGGCCGCCCGCTACGATCTGGTGCCGGTGAGCCGCGTGGCCGTCGATCGGCTCGCGCCGCACAACGACCCTCTGCGCAGGACGATGCTCCTCTCCCTCTCGCGAACCGGCCTCGTCTCGCGGCGCTCCGCGACGGTGCTCCTCGAGCGGACCGCCGATCCCGAGGTGGCCGAGAGCCTCGGCTACTTCTACGACGAGATCGCCAGCGCGAAGCTCGGCGAGGAGCAGCTGACCTACGACATCTCCGTGCCGTCGAACGTGACGTACGTGGCGAACGGGTTCGTCAGCCACAACACGATCGCGTTCATGATGGATTGCGACACGACCGGCATCGAGCCGGACATCGCCCTCATCAAGTACAAGAAGCTCGTCGGTGAGGGATTCCTCAAGATCGTCAACCAGACGGTCCCGGCCGCCCTCCGCAAGCTCGGCTACAACCCCGACCAGGTGGAGGAGATCCTCGCCTACGTCAACGAGCGCGAGACGATCGAGGGCGCCCCCGGCCTCAAGCCGGAGCACCTGTCCGTCTTCGACTGCGCGTTCAAGCCGCTCAACGGCGATCGATCCATCCACTACATGGGCCACGTCAGGATGATGGCCGCGGTCCAGCCGTTCCTGTCCGGTGCCATCAGCAAGACCGTCAACATGCCGGAGGCCGCCACCCCGGAGGAGATCGAGCAGGTCTACCTCGAGGGCTGGAAGCGAGGCCTCAAGGCGATCGCGATCTACCGCGACAACAGCAAGCGGAGCCAGCCGCTCAGCACCGGCAAGAAGAAGGACGGCGACGTCGTCGACACCGCGGTCGTCACGGACCTCAAGCGCCAGCTCGCCGCCGCGCAGGCTGAAGCGGGAAGGCCCCACCGCCGCCGGCTGCCGACCGAGCGCGCAGCGATCACCCACAAGTTCGACATCTCGGGCCACGAGGGCTACATCACCGTCGGCCTCTATCCGGACGGCCAGCCGGGCGAGATCTTCCTCAAGATGGCGAAGGAGGGCTCCACCGTCAGCGGCCTCATGGACACCTTCGCGACGACCGTGTCCGTGGCGCTCCAGTACGGCGTGCCGCTGCGCGACCTCGTCAACAAGTTCGCCCACGTGCGCTTCGAACCGAGCGGCTTCACCGGCAACCAGGAGATCCCGATCGCCAAGTCGATCGTCGACTACATCTTCCGCTGGCTCGGATCGCGGTTCCTCTCACCGGATGACCGGGCGATGCTCGGCCTCATCGATCGCTCCGCGGTCGTGTCGGACGCGCCGGCGTTCGGTGGCGCTTCCTCGCTCGGTGCCGTGGCCCACGCCCCGGCTGCCGAGGAGGGCCCGTCCGCCGTGGACGAGGCGATCGGCGGCCACTCGACGGCGTCCACCGCGAAGGTCCATCCGCCTGAGGACGCCCCCACCGAGGCCCCCCGGGCACAGACCACCGTCGCGACCGAGCCGGCGCCCGTCGCCGCGCGGCCGACCGCCGAGCCGCTCAGCGTCATCGCCTCCAACGGTCACGCGACCGGCCATGCGACCAACGGGAACGGGAGCGGCAAGCCTGCGGCGATCACGCTGTCGCTCGGGGCGACGAACGTCGCCTTCAAGATCCAGGAGGACGCGCCCAGCTGCGCCGAATGCGGCTCGATCATGGTCCGCAACGGCAGTTGCTACAAGTGCCTCAACTGCGGCAGCACGAGCGGATGCAGCTGAGCCTACGGTGCGGAGCCCTAAACTCCAGTCGAGGCGGCGGTCTTGGTATCCCTACTACGCCGGGTTCTCCGAGGGGTTCGTCGAAGACGCGCTCAAGACTCTAGCCCTCACCGAAGGCGCGGTAATCCTGGATCCATGGAATGGTTCAGGGACGACAACATCGGTGGCCCATTCGACGGGCTATCGGACGATCGGCTATGACACAAATCCGGCCCTTGTCCTCGTTGCCAAGGGTCGCCTCCTCGGCGAGGACACAACTCCCAGCATCGCCTCGGTCGCCAAGGAGATCCTGCACCGAGCCGCCAGTCGGCGGAGTTCGCCGCTTGGTGACGAGCCATACACGCGCTGGTTCGATACGACGTCCGCACGGCGCCTCAGGTCGATCGAGTGGGCAATCCAGCACATTCTGATCGACCACGAGTCATACGCTCCGATGTCCTCGAGGATCTCCTTGGCCGGCGTGTCGTCGCTCGCCGCGTTCTTTTATGTCTGCCTCTTCTCGGTCGTCCGGGAGCTGACGGAGCCCTTACGGGCCAGCAACCCAACGTGGATTCCTGACCACTCCTCGGCGCCGCTGACGGCGTCTTGGACTTTCCTTAAGCAGGCCTTTGAGTGCGCAACAGCAAGACTGACCCCTGGGCGTGCCGAGCATGATCAAGGGTCCACGATCGACATCGCCAGTTCCAGGCGTCTCCCGTTGGGCGTTGGGACGGTAGATGCTGTGATTACATCGCCGCCGTACCTGACGAGGATCGACTACGTTGTGTCGACTCTTCCCGAACTCGCCACACTCGGTTTCTCGGCCACACAGATTCGGTCTCTGCGCGACGCAATGCTCGGAACACCAACCATCACGACGGACGCCACGTTGTCTGTTGCAGAATCCTCTGGAGCGGCCGCGAACCTTCTCGAGCGAGTCGCCAGCCATCCCTCAAAGGCATCGAGCACCTACTACCTTCGCTACTACGGTCAGTACGTGACTGGGATGCACGATTCGTTCGTTGAACTTGGCCGGGTGGCCTCTGCCTCGGCACCATTGGTCATCGTGGTCCAGGATTCCTATTACAAGGATGTTCATGTCGACCTAGCGAGCGTCGTCAGCGAGTTTGCCGCGCAAAACGGATGGGGCCTGATGGGTCACTACAAGTTCGACTCGCGCACGTTCGCCGCGATCAATCGAGGAAGTCGAGCGTACAAACGCACGTTTCGGGCGACAGAATCGGTGCTCGTGTTTGAGAGATCACTCGCACATCAGGTCAACAGCAAGCCTCAGATCGGAAATCCACTGCCTTACTAGCGACGGTCCGGATCCGTACGGCAGTTCCAACAATGCTTCTGCTGGTGTGAGGAGGGCCGAGACACCGTTTCGCGGGGCAGCAGCCCGGGCGACGCGGATCGAGTTCTCGTTTCGGTGAGCGAAGAAGTTCCTCATCTGTGGGAGGTCTGCGAAGACGTTCGACGTCAGGTCGAGACCGAGTTCGATTGCATCGAGATTCGTGGCTCGCACCTTTTTGGCAAGCCGTCGAATGGTCGCCGGATCGTGCCAAGCCGGCTCTTCGCGTCGTTTCCAGCTCCGATTTGCAGGGATCTTCAGGCGTGGCGGCTTGCGGATCAGCACGATTGCGAGATGGATCGCATCCGACTGCGGACGTCCGTGCACACCCCGGCGCACGGACACGGCGCGTCCACTCGTCGTCTTGGCTCCCGCAACAGACGACAACCACAGCGAGCGATTGAAGTTCGCCCACGTGTTCAGCGATTCCATGACAACGGTCGCGACAACTACGTCGCGGTCAGTCCTGCGTGTGCTCGCTTGGAGCGACGCAATGCGACGATCGAGGCGCCCGAGATATCGATCGGTCGCGCGCTCCAGACGAAAGAGCGACTTGGCCGGTCTCACGGCAAGACAGGCGGCTCCAAGGCCCGCGAGAGCCATCTGAACCGGATCACCCGGTTCCGTTCTGTGTTCGTCCCAGTCGCCTGGGCGTCGATGAACTCCCTGAGCCAGTCGTTCTCCAACGGACTCTCCACACCTTCCACGATCGCAGTGAGGTTGGTCAGGGCGACGTCCTCGGCAATCGCGCCAGCCTCGGGTCGCTCCACCACGCCCTGGAGCACAGCGATCGGCCTGAGCTCATGCGCAACAGCGAGGAAGAGTGCGTAGAAATTGGAGGGCCGAACCACGGCGGTAGCGTGGATAGCTCGCCAACGCATGAGCATGCCAAACGTTTCGTCGAAGATTCGGTCCAGCCGGGGACCGTCGTCGAACGCGTCATCCCGCTGTCGATAGAACAGGTTGATCTTCGGTTGGCTAGTCGTCTGGATGCCCGACTCGATAGCCATGATGAGTTCCGAGAAAAGTTCAGCATCCGCCATCCTAGCGAGCTGCTGCTCTCGGAACACACCCATCATCTTGAGACTCTGTGAGTATCGGTCGACAAGCGACACGATGAACCATTTGAACTGTCCCTGAAAGATCGCGTTCCGAATTTCCTGGCGGTTGAGGGGCACCGTGAAACTGTTGATCCGACGGAACAACTGTCTGATTTGGTCCTCGTTCGCGTTTACCAATACATCGACCGACAACATGTACGACAGGAGCTTGTGCTGGTCGTCTTCATCCAACTGACTGAAGTAACGTCCCCGATATGCCGTATTTGATCCGAGCCTGAAGCCGTCGTTCACGAAGTCGAATATGGTCTGACTCCGTTGCTGACCATCGACTATTTCCTTGGCCGTAGAACGCGTTCGCAGGTCCGTGCGTTGAAATATGGTCAGTTTTGGGATTGGATAGCCGAGCAACATGGTCTCAATTAGGTACGAACGTGCTGCTGTCGGCCATACCTTTGGAGAACGTTGGTATTCTCGGTTGACGCGGATTTCGTTCCTACCCATCTGGGCAACGTATTCCGCGACGGTGAAGCTGTTTGTTCCGACGTCCATGGCCACTCCGCGATGGGGGTATCCGCAGAGCGTAATCGTCACGCGAGCGGCTTGCCTGGCAGTTGCGCCGGCCCGCGCAAGACTCTGACCTCAACGATCGCCGCGGTGAGCCCTGAGTACGCCGAGAATCCTGCGTTAGGGACGGCGCGTCGGCCGCTCATCTGGCTCCAGCAGCACACAGCAGGCGTGCGGTCCAATCCGATCGGCCGGCGTCGCTCAAGGGCATCGCCGAGCCGGTTCTGCTCTGGCGCGCGGTCACCGTCGCCGAAGCGGATGACGAGGACCCAGCAGGCGACCTTTGAACCTAACGAGATCCGCGAGACGCACGCGATCCGCCGATCGCCCCGACCGCTAGACTGCGGGCGGCGGTGGCACGGGAAGCTCGGAGGGAACTTGGGCCTCAACGAAGCTGAGACGCGACTGAGGCTCATCGACCCGGCGATCCACGCGCGCGGCTGGACCGAGGACCTCATCAGGCGTGAGGAGACCCTCGGCACGATCGAGATCGTCGATGGGCAGCCGCGGCGGCGGACGCATGGCCGGACGGACTACACCATGCGGGTGAAGGCGACGCCCACGGCCCATCCGGTCGCGGTCGCGATCCTCGAGGCGAAAGACGAGGAGAAGCATCCGGCGTACGGACTCGACCAGGCGAAGGTCTACCAGGCGAAGGCGAAGCGGCTCAATGTGCCGTTCGTCATCGCGACGAATGGACACCAGTGGGTCCTCTTCGATCGGCGGTCGGCCACGACGACACCCCTCCCCCGCCCGATGGCCGAGTTCCCGACGCCGGACGACCTCCGCGCCGCCTACGAGGAGGCCACGGAGATCAGCCTCACCGCCCCGGCCGCCAAACCGCTCATCACCCCGTACCGCGGCGGCGAGGCCGCTCGCCGCTACTACCAGGACGCCGCCATCCGGGCCGTCCTCGAAAAGCTCGCCCGCGGCGAGAACCGCGCCCTGCTGAGCCTCGCGACCGGATCGGGCAAGACGTTCATCGCGGTGAACCTTCTCCGCCGGATCGCGGACGCGGGGCAGCTCCGACGGGCCCTCTTCCTCTGCGACCGGGACGAACTTCGAAAGCAGGGCCTGACGGCGTTCCACAACGCCTTCGGCAACGACGCGGCTGCCGTCTCCGGCTCCGACCCACAGCCGAACGCCCGGATCCTCATCGCCACGTACCAGACCCTCGACATCGACACCGACGATGCCGGCGCCGACTTCCTCGAGGCAAACTACCCACCCAACTACTTCAGCCACATCGTCATCGACGAGTGCCATCGTTCGGCCTGGGGCGAATGGTCGAAGGTCCTCACCCGCAACCCGAACGCCGTCCAGATCGGCCTGACCGCCACCCCGCGCGAGCTCGACTACCCGCGCACCCACGACGCCGCGGCGGACGAAGAGATCAGCGCCGACAACATCCGCCATTTCGGCGAGCCGGTCTACGAGTACGACATCGGCCAGGGCATCGAGGACGGCTACCTCGCCGCCTGCGAGATCGTCCGTCGCGATGTCTTCCTCGAGGACAGCCCGTTCCCGGAGCGCGAGACCGGGCTCGGCCGGGACGACCTGTGGAGCGCGACGATCGCCGACGCTCGGACCGGTGAGCTCCTCACCGCGGCGGAGACGCGGGAGCGCTACCAGGCCGGCCAGTTCGAGGCGCGCCTGCTCCTGCCCGAGCGAGTGCAGGCGATGACGAACGACCTGTTCGATCGCCTCCTCGAGACCGGCGGTCCCGAGCAGAAGACGATCGTCTTCTGCGCCCGCGACCAGCACGCCGATGCGGTCGCGATCGCCCTCAACAACCGCTATGCGCGTTGGTGCGCCGAGACGACCCGCAAACCCGCCGATCCGTACGCCTTCAAGTGCACGGCCGCGAGCCACGGCTCCGACTACCTCGCCGACCTCCGGGGCGCGTCGCGGAGCTACTTCATCGCGACCACGGTGGACCTGCTGACGACCGGTGTCGACGTGCCGAACATCCGCAACATCGTGTTCTTCAAGTACGTGCGCTCGCCGATCGCGTTCTACCAGATGATCGGCCGTGGGACGCGCCTCGACCCCGCGACCGGCAAGCTCATGTTCCGGGTCTACGACTACACCGCTGCTACCCGTCTCTTCGGCGAGGCGTTCCGGACGAAGGCGACCATCGAACGCGAGCCGGGCGAGCCACCGACCCCGGCCGAGGCGCCAGAGAAGGTCATCCAGGTCGAGGGGATCGACGTCCACGTGGCCGACGCCGGAATAGCGATCGTCACGAGCGTCGACGGCGCGACCAAGCTCGTCACGCTCGAGGAATACAAGGAGCGCATCGCGACCTCGCTGCTGGGGCGAGCCTCGACGCTCGACGCGTTCCGCGCGCTGTGGATCGCCCCGCCCGCCCGCGGCGAGCTCATCGCCGGTTTGCCCGATGCCGGCCGATCGGCCTCGGTCGTCCGGGCGGTCGAGGAGATGGCCGACTTCGACCTCTACGACGTCCTCGCCGAGCTCGGCTACGGCCTCGAGCCGAAGACCCGCATCGCCCGCGCCGACGCCTTCGACTACAAGGCCGCCGATTGGCTGGCCGACCTGCCGCCCTCGACCGCCGCGACCCTCCGCGCTCTCGCCCGCCAGTTTGCCCGCGCGGGCACCGACGAGCTCGAGGACCGCGGCATCTTCGAGACGCCGGATGTCCGGCAGGCGGGTGGCCTCGCCGCGCTCAAGCTCCTGGGCTCGGCGGCCGACATCCTGCGGGCGACGAAAGAACGGCTGTTCGCGGCGTGACTGTCGCGCTTCGGTCCATCCTCGAACCGCGCAATGAGATCGTGCACCCGAGAGACCGTCCGGTCGGAGAGGCGACGTTCGTCGGGTTGGAGCACATCGAGCCCGGCACCGGCCGTCGCATGGGATCCGTTCCCATTCGCCTCGAGGAGCTGACCGGCCGGAAGGCGCGGTTCCACCCAGGCGACATCGTCTACGGCTACCTCCGCCCGTATCTCAATAAGGTCTGGGTGGCCGACTTCGAGGGTTACTGCTCAGTGGACCAATACGTCTTCCGGGTCGGCGACGCCATCGTGCCGGAGTATGTGGCGGCGTTCATGCGTAGTCCGACCTTCCTCGCGAAAGCCCCGATCGACGAGACTCCGGGCCAGTTGCCGCGCATTCGCCTTGACGAGATCCTTGATGTCCGGATCGATCTTCCAGTCGATGCGGAGGAGCAGCATCGCGTCGCCGTTCAGGTGGCCGAGCAACTCGCCGTCGTCGATAGCGCCCGGGCCGCGAGCGCATCGCGTCGCGACACCGCCCACGGCCTCGTTCAAGGATGCCTCGCTCAGGCGCTAGAGGGATCGCTCGTCGGCTGGCAGGAAGTCCAGCTTCGCGATGCTGTGAAGATCCAGCTGGGAAAGATGCTGTCGCCAGCGAGCAGGACCGGTCTTCGACCGGTTCCGTATCTTCGCAACGCCAACGTGCAGTGGGACCGGTTCGAGCTAACGGAAGTCCACGAGATGGACTTTGCCGAAGAGGAGGAGCGCAAGTTCCTGCTCCAACCAGGCGACCTCCTCGTGTGCGAGGGCGGAGAGCCGGGTCGCGCCGCGATATGGTCGGGCGAGATTAACCGCTGCTGCTATCAGAAGGCCCTGCATCGCTTGAGGCCCATCGCCGACCACGCCGATCCTCGGTTCCTCATGTATCGACTCTGGTTGGGCGCTCTTCGGGGAGAGTTCACCGGAGACCATGCGGCAACCACCATCGCGCATCTCCCGGCCATTCGCCTCGCGGGCCTGACAGTTCGGTTGCCTCTCATCGACGAGCAGCGTCGGATCGCAGCCGAACTTCGCGACCGACTCGCTGCGATCGACTCGATGACGCAGGCGATCGAAGCCGAGCTCGAAACGATCGAGGCGCTGCCAGCTGCGATGCTCCGACGGGCCTTCGCCGACGTTGCCCCATGATCGGGCGCCTCAGTCGGTCGACCGAAGACTCCAATCGATCGGTGACGCGCCGCGCTCCCTGAGAGCAGTGTTGGCCCCGCTGAAGGGGCGACTCCCGATGAACGGCGGGGTCCCGGAGGAGGACCGTCGCGCCGATAGCGGCGACGGATGCGTCGACTCGACAACGATGTGCCATTCGCCGATGAGGCCTCGCTTGCGCTGGGCGCTTCTGCTCCAGAGGAGGAACGCCACCGGCTCGCGCTTCGCGGCGATGACGCGGACGATCTCGTTCGTGAGGTCCTCCCAGCCCTGGCCGTGATGGCTGTTCGCCTTGCCTCGGCGGACCGTGAGCGTCGCGTTGAGGAGCAATACTCCGTGCGATCCCAGGGCTCGAGGGAGCCGCGGGCGGGCATCGGAAGACCAAGATCCGCGTGCCACTCATCGAGGATATTGCGAAGCGACGGCGGCGGAGCTTTCCCGATGGGCACCGAGAACGCGAGGCCGTGCGCCTGACCCTCGCCGTGGTACGGGTCCTGCCCGAGGATCACTGCCCGGACCGAGGCGAGCGGAGTGAGCCGGAGAGCCGCGAAGACGGCGGTCTCAGCCGGGTAGATCGCCGTGTCCGTCCGGGCGCGTTCACCGGCGACGAAGGTCGACAGTCGCTCGAACGACGGGGTCGTCAGCGCGGCGCCGAGGGCGTTACGCCAGTCCGGCGGAACGCCCTCGGTCAGCACGAGCTTCAGGCACATCCGGGGAGGTATCGGCTCAGGACGGAGGCAGCGAAGGAAGGTCAGGCTCCGACCCCGATTCAAAATAGACCCCGTGGGTCTGGCGCAGCGTCTCGAGGGAGTCGGAGCCAAGGAGCACCACCTCGACCTCGGCCCGGCCTCGGTACTCGCCTTCTGCGGCTGTATACGCGGCGATGGCGCGCTCTTCGTCGTGAAAGACCTCGCGTCGTTCGATCCGCCGCTCCCGTCCGTTGTAGACGACCAGGAAGTGGACGAGCGCTAGCGGCGCGGGCTTTGCTGCGAGAGCCATCGCTGCGCCTCCTGACCCAATCGTGCGAGTTCTCTGACGACATTCGGCTCGACCGGCTGACGCTCCACGGTCACTGATCCAACGATGATGATGCTGGCATCGGGATCGCGTCGCCCACGTCGTAACGAGCGGAAATGTCAGGGTCGGCCGCACGTTTCTTCGAAGTCATGGCGTTCCCGCCGATCGGCGGTTCTGCAGCTAATGCGGGCATTCGAACCTCGAGGTTAAAGCTCGATGGATCGACCCCCAGAGCCTCACTGACGATCGCCCTCGCGTGCTCGGTCAGCCTGCCTCGAGCGACGCGGGTGTCGCGGATCGGTAGTTCCGGGAATCCGATCCACCACCTGCGTCCCCGCCGTGTGGCGATCACGAGGTGGGTCCGACTCATCGGGTCGTCCGAAACGACGCTGATCGTGGTGCCGTTTCGGCCGAGTTCGGCGAACGGGTTGGGGATCGTTCGCGAGGAGTCGAGCTCCCGCATCGGGAGTCCGTCGTCGTCAACGGCCTCGTCGTCGATTGCATGGCGGTTTATCGAGCCCTCACCTCGTCTGCGTCGACGGTCTGGCTGCTCCCGCCACGTGATGGTGAGCCGGGGATGACCCGAGGGCCCTCCACCCGTGGTCCAGTGACGTGGTGGGACAGTGCGACTGTTCCGCCAACGAGCCGCTCTGCGCCATCCCGTATGACTTCGGAGACCGTCATGCCACGCAGTACCGCATAGTCCGTGATCCGCGCGAGCAAGTCACGAGGGACGCGGACCGCGATGACCGCCCCGGCGGTCGGGCGGGTGCGTGCTTCGACCTGAGCGCCCAATTCGACGTCTTCTTCGGGATCGACCGGGTGACTCATAGCGACCTCCTGTATCTCATGATCTGCCCGCTGTTCGCTTCGAATGCAGTGACCGGACGCCAGACTGCGCGACCCCAATCTTCGATCGGCACGACGAGCAAACGCCCCGACGCGGTGGGGCCGACCATCACATGCGAGGCTCGGCGGCCGCGCCTGTTGACGAAGAAGCGAGGCTCCCCGTCGAGCACTTCGAGCGTTTCCTCGAGGGAGACCCGATGTTGAGCGAGCTTTGCCTCGCTCACAGGGTCAAAGACGAGCGCGATGACGTCAAGCCACATCGCTGTTGTCCTCTGTCGTGATTGACAACTGTAATACGATGTGTATTACACGGTCAAGGCAGAGCAGGTGGTGCAGAGAGGACGAGGAGAGATGCAACAGGAGTTCCTGATCCTGGCCGATGGGGCCGAAGCTGTGAACGGCAAGATCTTCATCCTTGGGGGTGGGGTGGAGCGTCACACGGCTCCGGCCTTTGAGCCGTTCGCCGTTCTCAACGCCGACATCGCCTGTTCGGTGTTGGTCGCGTGGGGAGAAGCGAACCGGACGTTCGCAGTTACGCTCAAGATCGTCGATGAGGATGAGAAAGCGGCGGTTGCCCTTGAGTTCACCATGGAGACAGGCCGACCGCCGGGCGCAAAGCCGGGCCAGGACCTCCGGACCCTCATGGCGGTCCGAGGCCCATTCCCGATTCCACACCCAGGCGGGTTCAAGCTCGCAATGGAGCTCAACGGCGTGGCGCAGGCGCCACCATTCCGATTTTGGGTCGATCACGTTCCAGTCGCCGCGGCAGCACCTTGAAGCGAATGCTCAAGCACATCGTGACCCATCGTCCTTCGCCGGCGATTGCCCGACGATAATCTGAACAGAATGACGATTGCGACTCGACGCCTCGCCACGCCCTCGTCCGTCAACGCCGCGATCAAGCAGATCGCGGACGTCATGCGGCGGTCGAACTACGCGGGCGCCCTCCAGTACGTGCCGGAGCTCTCGTGGCTGCTCTTCCTGCGCATCCTCGACGAGCGGGAGGAGCTCGAGGCGGAGGAGGCGGCGGCGCTCGACGTGAGCTTCGGGCCATCGCTGGCCGCGCCGTTCCGCTGGCGGGACTGGGCCGCGCCGGACGGCGCGAAACGGATAGAACTGGGCCAGGGCGCGATGGGTGCGTTCCTGCCGTTCGTCAACGGAGAGCTGCTGCCGTACCTGCGCGGGTTGGGCGAACGGGCCGGCGCGAGCGCGCGACAGCGCGTCATCAGCCAGGTCGTCTCTGCCGTCGACAAGGTCGGCGTCGACACGGAGCGCAACCTCCTCGACATCCTCGATCGGGTGGATGCGATCCGCCTCGAGGCCGTGGACCAGACGCACCTCTTCACCCTGAGCCAGGCCTACGAGGGCCTGCTCCTCAAGATGGGCGAGAAGAACAACGACGGCGGCCAGTTCTTCACCCCGCGGCAGGTCATCCGGGCGATGGTCCGGGCGATCGACCCGAAGGCCGGCGAGACGGTCTACGACCCCGGCTGCGGGACCGGCGGCTTCCTCGCCCAGGCGTTCGAGTGGATGCGCGAGCGGCTCGGCCCGGGCGCGACCGCGGACCAACTCCGGACGTTGCGCGAGGGCGCGTTCTGGGGTCGGGAGAAGGCGGACCTCGTCTACCCGATCGCGCTCGCCAACCTCGTCCTCCACGGCATCGACCAGCCGCATATCTGGCACGGCAACACGCTCACCGGCCAGGAGGTCTACGGCGGGCTGTTCAGCGGTGCACCGGCGCTGTTCGATGTGGTGCTCATGAACCCGCCGTTCGGTGGCAAGGAGGGCAAGGAAGCCCAGACGAACTTCGCCTACAAGACCGGCGCTACCCAGGTGCTCTTCCTCCAGCACGTCATCGGCGCGCTCAAGCCGGGAGGCCGCTGCGGGATGGTCATCGACGAGGGCGTCCTGTTCCGGACGACCGAGACGGCGTTCGTCCAGACCAAGCGCAAGCTCCTCGACGACTGCGACCTGTGGTGCATCCTCTCGCTGCCGCCGGGCGTCTTCTCCTCCGCTGGTGCGGGCGTGAAGACGAACCTCCTCTTCTTCACGCGGGGCGGCCCGACCGAGCGGGTCTGGTACTACGACCTCTCCGACGTCAAGGTGACGAAGAAGCAGCCGCTGACGGTTGACCGGTTCGACGAGTTCTTCGCTTTGCTCCCGTCGAGGGCCGGGTCGGACCACTCGTGGACGCTATCGCGCGAGGAGATCGAGCGGCGCGGCTACGACCTCAAGGCCGTCAACCCGAACGCCCGGACGGAGGTGGACACCCGGACGCCGGAGGAGCTGCTCGACATCATCGAGGCTCGCGGCCGCGAGGTGGACGCGGCGATCGCCGAGTTGCGCTCGCTGCTTCGCGAAGTCTGACCCCATGCACACCCGGATCGGCGTCGTCTTCACCCTCAAGGTCTCGCTCAAGGAGATCGATCCGCCTGTCTGGCGACTGATCGAGGTGCCGGCCTGATCGGATCATCTGGCCAGATTCACGTGGAGGGAACGCAGTGACACTCGCGGAGCCGGATCCGGTGCGATCGAGCGAGCGCGGCCGGTCCGATCCGTGCTCACCCACGCTTGGGTCGGCTCTCGAACGTGTCCAATCTGGAGCCTGACGAGCTGGCGGTCCGCCGAGGTGCGGCCCTGCGTTCGCCTGGCGAGAGATTGGCCATATACCCCCCTTGCGCGGGCTCGTGGCGCCGGGTCACGACTGCGCGGGCTCCTGGTGACGGGTCTCGGACCGCGCGGGCTCACGCCGCCCGCCACCCATCGCCGGCCCCCATCGTCAGCCGGGTCAGGCCAGCGCTTCCCCCGCTGCCGGGACGGCGAACTCGAACGTCGTGCGCATCGGTTCTTCGCGGAGGAACACGACGATGACAGCGGCCGCGAGCGCCCCGGCGATGCCCACCCAGAAGGTGGAGGCGAGGGCGATCGAGAACGCCTCGTGGATCCCGTTCACGATGGCCGGGATGAGCGGCTCGATCGTCGGCCGCACGGCAGCGGGCAGGCTCGCGAGGATCCGCAGACCGAGATCGCCGGTGCCCGTCAGGTCGAGGGCAGCCCCTCCCCCACCGCCACCGCCGGCGGCGAACTGCGCGACGAGCGGCTGGGGAACGCCGGCGGCGATGAGCTGGGCGGGGATCTCCGTCGTCAGACGGCCGGCGAAGATCGTGCCGGCGACTGTCAGGCCCACCGTCCCGCCGATCTGCTGGAAGAAGGTGAGGCTGCTCGTCGCGACCCCGATCCGATCCGGCGAGACGGTGTTCTGAACGATGAGGGTGAAGACCGCGAACGACGGACCGATCCCGATCCCGGCCAGGACCATCCACAGCCAGAGGATGGGCCGGTCCGTCTCGGACCGCAGGCCCGTGAGGAGCCAGAGTCCCAGGCTGAGGAGGAGCAGCGACCCGAACATGAGGACCTTGTACCGACCGGTCCGGGCGACGATCTGGCCCGAGGCGATCGCACTGACGATGAGGCCGGCGAGCAGCGGCAGGAGGTTGTAGCCGGACTCGGTGGCGCTCGCTCCGGCTACGGTCTGGAACCAGCGCGGCAGGAAGATGACCGCGGTGAAGAAGCCGAACGCAGCGAGGAACATCGCGATCACGGAGATCGTGAACGCCCGGATCCGGAACAGGTCGAGCGGGACGATCGGCTCCGGGACGCGCGATTCGATAAAGACGAACAGCGCACCGAAGGCAAGGCCGACGGCCATGAGCCCGCCGACCGCGGGATCCGTCCACTGGCCGCTCTGCTTGTTCGTCAGGCCGATGAGGAACGGCGCGATCGCCAGGGCGAAGACCAGCGCCCCGACGTAGTCGATGTGGCGAGCCGCCTCGGGTCGACGGATCGGCGGCAGGAGGCGCCAGAGGATGATGAGCGAGACGAGGCCGATCGGGACGTTGACGAAGAAGATCCAGTGCCAGCTGAACTGGTCCGTGATGAAGCCGCCGATCCCCGGTCCGACGAGCGACGCGACACCGAACACGGCCCCGAAGAGGCCGAGGTATTTGCCGCGCTCGGCCGGCGTGTAGAGGTCGGCGACCACGGCGAGCGCGATCGGGAAGACCGCGCCGCCGCCGAGGCCCTGAAGGCCGCGGAAGAGGATGAGCTGCCACATCTGCTGGCTGAGCCCGGCGAGGACGGAACTGACGAGGAAGAGTCCCACCGCCCAGATCACGATCGGCCGCCGACCGAAGAGGTCGGACAGCTTGCCGTAGATCGGCCCGCTGATCGTCGCGGTGAGGAGGTAGACGGTGACGGCCCACGTGTACAGGTCATTGCCGTTGAGATCGGTGACGATCCTCGGCAGCGCGGTCCCCACGACCGTCTGGTCCAGAGCGAAGAGGAACAGGGCGAGCAGAATCGCCCCGAGGATCTCGAGCTTCGCCCGAGGCGTCAGGTTGAACGCGGCGTCGTCCGCGACCGCGGAGTGGGTCATTCGTGGTTCCTCGCGTGGGGGACGCAGGAGCGGGCGATCGCGGGAAGGGGCGCATCGCGCGTTCCGGAGACCTGGGCCGGCCTCGACCCCAATGCTCCGGGATGGGCCGGACCCGCGTCAACCCCTCCCCGAGCGGATCGCCGACGGGCGCTCAGAACGATCCGCTGGCGAGGGAGGGCCGGTCGCGCCGGACGGCGTCCCATCCGAGCGCGATCCAGCCGGCGGAGAAGGTGAGCGCGAAGAGGCCGATGAACAGGCCTTCGAGCACGAGCCCGCCGGCGAAGCCGAAGCCGGCGATCGCGACGCAGAGGGTCGACCCGACGCCAAGGAGGGCGGCGGCCGAGCGCGAGAGGGCGGCCGTTCGCCACGTCGCGATCGCGAAGAGGATGGAGCCGATCATGAGGCCGACGAGCCCGAGCGCCCAGATCGCCCATCCCGAGAACCCGGCGATGACCGGCGCGTCCCCGGCGGTCGCCATGAGAACGATGCCGACGATCGAGGCGACCGCGCCGACGGCAGGCACGGCGAACCCCGCCCACACGATCGCGGGATCGCTGCGAGCCTGGAACGCCGACAGGCCGACGAGTCCGACGAGCAAGGCGATCGAAGCGAGCAGGAGCATGGTCATCCCCGGGACCGCCCAGCTCTCGCCCAGCACGGAGGCCGTTCCGAGGCCGACGAACCAGAGGAGCCCGCCGACCATCGCAGCGGCGCCACCGAGACGGATTGACATCGAGAGTCCCTTTCTGTCATTCGAGGCGGAGGCGACCCCGCCTCGACGAAGGTGAGCGTCGATCGCGCCGAGGAGCACGTCCGCGACGTCGAAGGGACCGAGCCGCCGCTCACCGAGGAGCGCCTCGAACTCATCGCCATAGCGGGCGCGCCAGCGGGCCGGATAGAGCCGGACGAGAAGCCCGATCATCGGGCCGCCGCTCCGAGCCGGCGGAGGCCGAGCGCGGCGAAGTCGGCGAGCTGCTGGAGCTGGTCGGCGAGACTCGTCTCCCCGACCGCCGTGAGCCGATACGGGCGCCGCCGGTCGACCGCGGGGAGAGCCTCGACGAGGCCGCGGTCCTCGAGCCGGGCAAGCGCGGCATAGAGAGTCCCCGGGCCCAGCGGGCGGCCCGTCGCGGCCTCCACGTCCGTCATGATCGCGTAGCCGTGGTTCGGACCGGCGCTCAGGCTGACGAGGATGAGAAGCGCCGGCTCGGCGAACCGGCCGAGCTCGGGGAGCGTCGGCGCCATCGGTGACCGTCCTCCTTCTGTAGCGGTGTACGATATATCGCAGCACGATATATACGCCCGGCGCGCGACCCTGTCAAGCCCCGCGACCGAAGGTGTTCCCGCGACCGAATGAACGCGGATTCGCGAGCGACCGATGCCCGACCGGGTCGGGCGACCGGCGAACGGCGACCCGATATCCTGTGGGGGTGGCCCTGTACCGCCTCCTCGATCACCCGGACCTCATCGCACCGACGGTCGTGGCGGCGTTCGACGGCTGGATCGACGCCGGGAGCGCCGCGACGACCGCGGCGAGCCAGATCGCCGAGCGGGGCTCGATCCTCGCTGAATTCGACGGCGACGCGCTCTTCGACTTCCGGTCCCGTCGTCCCACGCTCGAGATCTCCGACGGACGTCTGGCCGAGCTCACCTGGCCGGAGCTGACGCTGCGGCGGGTCCGGCTCGGGGAACGGGATGTCCTGGTCCTCAGCGGTGCCGAACCCGATTTCCGCTGGCACGAGTTTTCTGAGGCGGTCCTCGAGCTCGTCGAGCGGCTGGGCGTCGAGGGCTGGGTGAGTCTCGGTGCGATCCCGGCGGCCGTGCCGCACACCCGACCGGTCCCGATCCTCGGCACGACCTCCCGCCCGGGACTGCTTCGCGGCGAGGTCCAGCCTGGACCGGACGGTCTCCTCCGCGTCCCGGCCGCGGCGCTCTCCGTGCTCGAGATGTCCGTCGCCCGGTCCGGCGCGGCGGCGGTGGGCTACTTCGCCCAGATCCCCCACTACGTCTCGGGTCCCTATCCGGTCGCGGCGCTCGCCCTGCTTCGCGCGGTCGAGCGACACCTCGAGGTGGACATCCCGGCGCCGGTGCTCCGCAAGGAGGCACGTCTGCTCCGGACGCGCCTCGACGCGGCCGCCGCGTCGGACGACTCAACGAAGTCGTACGTCGAACGGCTCCAGGCGATGGTGGACGAGCAGCGCCTGCCCGCCGGTGACGAGCTGATCTCCGAGATCGAGCGGTTCCTCCTCGACCGCGGCAACGAGGGTTCGACCCGTCCCTGAGGGGACCTCAACCTCGGCCGGCCGCGCGGAGCCCTCGACCGGTTCTCGCTTCGCTCAGCGGGCGAGCCCGTGGAGGTACTCCGCCGGGATGATCCCCATCCGGCCGGCCTGGTAGTCGCGGACGGCCTGGAGGATCTCCTCGCGGGTGTTCATGACGAACGGGCCGTAGCTCACGACCGGCTCCCGGATCGGCCGTCCGCCGAGCAGGAGGATCTCGAGATCCGGCGTGCGGCGGTCCTGGGAGGCGTCCGCGGCGACGCTCACGGCGTCCCCATCGCCGAAGACCGCGAGCTGGCCCTCGCGGATCGGGCGAGCATCCGGCCCGACGGACCCGCGACCCGACAGGACGTAGACGAGTGCGTTGAACTCCACGGGCCAGGCCGTCTCGAGACGCGCGCCCGGCGTGATCGTCGCGTGGGCGTACGCGATCGGGGTGTACGTGACGCCCGGACCGGCGTGGCCGGCGACCTCGCCGGCGATCACCCGGATGAGGGCGCCTCCGTCGTCGGAGGCGAGGAGCGCGACCCGATCCGGACCGATGTCCTGGTAGCGCGGCGGCGCGAACTTCTGCGCAGCCGGCAGGTTCACCCAGAGCTGGATGCCGTGGAAGAGGCCGCCCGAGACGATGAGCTCCTCGGTCGGCATCTCGTCGTGGAGGATGCCGGCGCCGGCGGTCATCCATTGGGTGGCCCCGTCCGTGATGAGGCCGCCGCCGCCGTTCGAATCCTTGTGGCGGAATGCCCCGTCGATGATGTAGGTGACCGTTTCGAACCCACGGTGTGGGTGCCAGGGAGCGCCCTTCGCCTCGTACGGAGCGTATTCCACGGCCCCCATGTGATCGAGGAGGAGGAACGGATCGGCGAGGTTGCCGTACGGGCCCGGGAACGGGCGGCGGACCGGGAATCCCTCGCCCTCCAGGAGCGACGGCGCCGTGATGACCTGGATCACCGGGCGGTACCGGGTGTGAGCCGGATCGGGCCGCGGGACGCGGGGCAGGACGAGCAGGTTGGAGACAGTGGCGGCGGGCATCAGTGGGCGGTCCGTTGCAGGATGGTCATCTGCACCATAGTAGTTGCACTGTCAACTACCGTGGCCACACCGGGCACGGGCGGTGGCGCCGCCCGGCGACCGCTCAACGGCCCCGGCGCAGCGCCTGGAGGGCAGAGAACCGGTCCGCGAATTCGGCTCGAAGGGCCGTCGCCGCGACCGCGTCCACGCCGAGCTCGTTCGCGATCTCGTTGAGGACCGACGATTCGCTCGCCGTGATGGACTCATCCGCCGCACCGACGACGAAGCAGGCGCGCAATAGGCCAAGGCGCTCCTCCGGCGTGGATCGCTCGGCGAAGTCGCGCGTTACGAGGTAGTCCTCCGTGCCGCCGACGAGTCGCGCCATGCTCTTCGCGATCTCCGCGACGACGACGGCCTGCGACTCGTTCACGTCGCCATGCTCGACGAGGAGCCGCTCGATCGTCCGTGTCTCCGCGTCGCTGATGTCGAACTCGGCCGCAGCCGCCCGGGCGAGGATGTACGCGTACGACGCGAGGTGGCGCGCGTGGTCCGGCGGCATCGCCTCGAGCCGGGCGACGATCCGGCGCACGGCGGCGGCCTCTGGATCGTCGGGACGGAGCCCCTCGAGCCCGGATGTGGCGTCGGGGCCGGCGGCAACGTCGGATAGATCCGAGGAGGTGGTCGGCGGCGGCAAGGCGAGGAAGCGACGGAGGTTCATCGGCGGAGGATATGCCCCCTCGCGCCATCGCGCCCCGGGCGGCCGCCGGACTACGCGGCGAGGTCCGGGAACGTCACCTCGATGAGCGGCGACGAGGCGACCATCGCCTCGAGATCCTGGTTCGTCCACGTCTTGACGATCTCGCGGAAGATCGTCCGCCGTTCCGCCTCGTCCGTGATCGGACGGGCGAGGGCCGGAACGTCCGCCGCCACTGCGCGCTTCAGGTGGAACGTGATGCGCGGGTCCGCCTCGATGTTGGCGAGCCAGGCTCGCGCACGACCGACCATCCCGGAGATGTACCAGTGGCCATCGATGACGTGGAAGACGATCTCGATCCGGCGCGGCTCACCGCTGCGACGACCGATGGTCGTGATGTCGATGACCTGCGGCTGATGGAGGGCGGCGGAGACGGTGGTGTCCATGGGAGCGCTGCGGGACCTCTTCGGCGACCAGGGCCGGTCTGGCCCTTTGTGGTTGACGACGCAACCATCATACGCCAGTTCCGCGCAGGTGGGTCATGCACGCGGTTGATCGATCGCTCGACGCGACCTCAGCCCTCGCCCGCCTCCATCGCGGCGATCCCGGCGTCCCGTGCGGAACCACCCGCCCGGAGCGCGGCCTTGTGGGCGCGCTTGCCCGCCTGATACCGGGCGAGCGCCTCCGCCGAGTCCACGTCGCCGAGGGTCGGGTGCTCCGGCGCCACCTCGGCCCAACCGGCGGGCTTGATCCCGAACCGCTTGCCGAGCACGGCGAGGATCGTCTTCGCCTTCATCGGACCGATCCCCGGCAGCGCGAGGAGGCGCCGCTCGAGGTCCCGGGCATCGTGGGCGTCGCGCCAGATGCTGGCAGCGTCGTTGCCGTGCTCGTGGGCGACGGCGGCGCAGAGCGCCTGCACCTTGCCCGCCATCGAACCCGGGAAGCGGTGGATCGCGGGCCGCTGGCGGAAGATCTCGGCGAACGCCTCCGGATCCATGTTCGCGAGCGTCGCCGCATCGAGCGTGCCGGTCCGGCGCTGGATCTCCAGCGGTCCGCTGAACGCCTTCTGCACCGTGACCTGCTGGTCGAGGACGAAGCCGACGAGGAGGGCGAGCGGATTCGCCGCGATGAGACGATCGGCCTCATCGTTGCCGCTGAACGGCAGGCTGATCGGAGCGGTCGTCGACATGGCTGGGATGGTACCGCAGCGAAGCCCCGTCGACCGCCGGACCGCGAGCGGATGGCGCGAGTGGAGCGGCGGCGGCGGCTGGCGGATGCCCCCGCCGACTGCGGCTGCGCCAGCCGGCTGCGGCGGCGGCGGCTGGCGGCGTCTGCCTCGAGACCGGCTGAAACTGTCAGATGTGCGTCAGGCGGGCGTTGGTCGACCACCGAACGACCCGCTTCTGCGGCGGGCGACGACTTCGTGCGTGGTCGGTCTCGTCTTCCGGTCCCGGAACCCGGCATCTGTTCGGGTGGTGACCACTCGCCCGGAACCGACTGACGAACGACCCCTTGAGGAGCATTCGGCGGGAACGAGGGGGCGCGGGCAGGACATCGTCGGTCAGCTCAGCTGCTCCGGGGTCTGTCGGTCGGGGTCTCACCCTGACGGACCGTCGCACACCCGCGCCCCGTGCTCGTGCGCCGTTCCGGTAGACTCCGCGGTGGTCGATCCGGCGCGCCCGGCGACCCGCGCCCACGCCGCCCGGAGCCCGCTGCTTGTCCTTCGATACCCTCGGCCTCTCATCCGACCTCCTCCGCGCCGTAGCCGAGGAGGGGTACACTGCCCCGACGCCGATCCAGACCCAGGCGATCCCGCTCATCCTCGAAGGTCGCGACCTGCTCGCCGCGGCGCAGACGGGGACGGGCAAGACCGCGGCGTTCGTCCTGCCGATCTTCGAGCGGCTGCGCTTCCACGCGAACACGAGCTTCTCACCCGCCAGGCACCCGGTCCGGGCACTCGTCCTCACCCCGACCCGTGAGCTGTGCATGCAGGTGGAGACGATGGCGGCCGACTACGGCCGCTACGTCCCGCTCCGCGTGGCGAGCGTCTACGGAGGAGTACCGATCGAGCCGCAGCTCAAGGAGCTTCGGGCCGGTGTCGAACTCCTCGTGGCCACGCCTGGCCGGCTGCTCGACCATGTCGGCCAGCGGACGGCGAACCTCGGCCAGGTGGAGATCCTCGTCCTCGACGAGGCGGACCGGATGCTCGACATGGGGTTCATCCCGGACATCCGGAGGATCCTCGCCCTCCTCCCGGAACGGCGGCAGAACCTCCTTTTCTCGGCGACCTTCAACGACGAGGTCCGCTCGCTCTCGGCGACCTTCATGCACCATCCGGCGACCGTCGAGGTCGCGCCGCGGAACACGACGCTCGAGGCCATCCGCCAGATCGTCTACCCGGTGGACCGCGACCGGAAGGAAGCGCTCCTTGCACATCTCATCCGCCGCGACGACATGCGTCAGGTGCTCGTCTTCACCCGGACGAAGATCGCCGCATCGCGGCTTGCCGGCCGACTGGACCGAGAGGGGATCCAGGCCGTCGCGATCCACAGCGATCGTACGCAGCCGGAACGGACACGGGCGCTCGAAGGGTTCAAGAACGGCGAGATCCGGGTTCTCGTCGCGACCGACGTCGCGGCGCGCGGCCTCGACATCGAGGACCTCCCACACGTCGTGAACTTCGAGCTGCCACCGCATCCGCAGGACTACATCCACCGCATCGGACGGACCGGCCGGGCGGGCGCGAGCGGGGAGGCGATCTCCCTCGTGTCGCTCGACGAGGCGGAGTACCTTCGCGGCATCCAGCGGCTCCTCCGACATGCGATCCCATGGATGGTCGAGGACGGCTTCATCCCCGTCCGCGATCGCGATGACCCGCCGCCGGCCCGAGGCGCGCGGCGATCGGGCAGCGAGGGCACCGGCGCCGGTTCTCGTCCGCGCCGAGGCGGCGCAGCGACGCGAGGCTGACGGCCGTCACGACGGACCGGAGGACGGATCGCGTCGGGGCCTGGTCGGATCGCGTCGGCGCCTGGTCGGCGGCGCTGCGATCAGGGCACCGGCAACGCGCGCACGAATCGGGCGACCTGGTCGAGGGCGACGTCGAGGACGGGCAGGAGCGAATGGCCGAGCCGCGGATACGTGACGAGCTCGGCCTGCGGCAGCAGCCCGACCACCGCTCGCAGCAGGTCGATCCGCGCGAAGGGGTCGGACTCACCCGAGAGGAGGAGCACCGGACACGAGATCGCCGGCCAATGCGCGGTCCGGAGCACGTCCGGCGATCCCGGCCGGTGCAGCGGATAGGAGAAGCAGACGAGGCCGCGGTAGGACGCCTCGGCCGCGGCGAGGCTGGCCACTCGCCCCCCGTACGAATGTCCGGCCACGACGACTCCCGGACCGGGCGGCGCCAGCGCCATCAGGGCAGCAACAGCGTCCTCGGCGCGCCGCTTCGGCAGGTCGATCGCGCGGGCCGTGATGCCCCGCATCCGGAGGCCGGCAGCGAACGGTTCCATCGTCGCGGCCGAGCCGGACGCACCGTGGCCGATGACGAGCTGGACAGGGGGATGCATCATCGCAGCGTAACCGAGCACCCGGCCGTGCAGTGGTCCGTTCGGATGGGGTGCGGTTGGGAGGGTTGGGCCATGGCCGGGGCGCCGTCCGGTGGCGCACGCTCCCGGCCCCGGCCATATCGAGGTTGAACACATGCACCGACGCGGGACCCGCTCCGGCGATCCCATCGCGCCACTCTTCATCGCCATCGCCGTCGCGCTCACCGCCATCGCTGCTGCACCCTCGCGCGTCGCGGCGGTCCCGGGCGCGATGCCGCAGCCGGGGGCGACCGTCACGTTCTACGGCCGTGGATACGGACACGGCCTGGGTCTCTCGCAGTACGGGGCGCGCGGACGGGCTCTCGCCGGCCAGACCGCCCCGCAGATCCTCGCCCAGTACTACCAGAACACGACGCTCGGGGCGATCGATCCCACGACCCCGATCCGAATCCTCGTCGTCGACGGCTTCACCCCGACCGCCGCGCGTCCCGCGAAGGTCGTGGCTCACGGCGGCACGTGGACCGTCGACGGGCTGCCGGGAACGTGGCCCGCCGAGGCTTCGGCGACGATGACCCCGTCCGCCGGTCCCACGGTCACGTGGCAGCTGACGATCGCCGCGGCGGACGGCACCGTCCTTGCAACGGCTCCGGTCGGTCCGAGCGTCCGGATCCAGCCCTCGGCGACGACGACGGTTCTCCAGGTCTGGTTCAAGCCGAGCTACTACGACACGTATCGCGGCGCCATCCTGCTCATCGGATCGACCGGCGGCAGCGTCACCGCGATCGACGAGACCACGCTCGACACGTATCTCCTCGGCGTCGTGACCTGCGAGATGCCGGCTTCCTGGCCGTCCGAGGCGCTCAACGCCCAGGCGATCGCCGCCCGGAGCTTCGCCGCGGCGCACCTCCACCCGGCGAGCGGGACGTGGGACGTCTACGACGACACGCGCTCGCAGGTCTACCGCGGGGTGTTCGGCGAGTCGGCTCAGGCACAGGCTGCCGTCACGGCGACCGCGGGACAGGTCCTCATGTCCGGCTCGACGGTCGTCATGGCGCTATTCCATTCCTCCGACGGCGGGGCGACGGAGAACAACGAGAACGTCTACGTGAGTGACGCCGGGACGGTGTACGGCCAGCCGATCAGCTATCTCCGCGGCTCCCCGGATCGGGCCCCCGATGGCTCGGCCTACGACGCGACGTCGCCCCAGGCGTCGTGGCAGACCGCGACGTACACGAACGACCAGCTCTCGGCCGTCTTCGGCGCGGATCCACGGACCAACGTCGGTACGCTCGCCTCCCTCGACCTCTCGAACCGCGGTGTCTCCGGGCGGCTCATCAGCGTGACGCTCAGCGGCTCCCTCGGGATGCAGACCGTCTCCGGCGAGATCTTCCGGACCGTCTTCAATCGGTACACCCCGGCCACGGATCCATATATGTGGAGCACGCTCGTCGCGACCTCGCCGCTGCCGGACGTCTGCCCGCCCGGACCGCAGCCGGCGGTGGGGATGCCGACGCTCGCCGGTTGCGCGATCGTCGCCGGGGCCCCCGGCACGACGCCGACGCCGACTCCGACTCCGACCACGTCCCCCGGCCAGCCGACCCCGACTCCGACCACGTCCCCCGGCCAGCCCCCGCTCGGACAGGAACCGCCGGCGGTCGTCACCGTGTCGTCCCCCTCGACCGCCATCGCACTCACCACCTCCGCGCCGGTCATCACCTGGTCGAGCGGCATCACCCTCACGGTGCAGTTCGTCGGCAGCGGTGCGAACCGCGCGTTCGCCCTCCAGGGGACACGCGACGGCGTCGCCTGGTCGACCATCGCGAACCTCGTCACGGATGCGTCGGGACGCGCCTCCCTCGCCTATCGCCCGGCGACGAACCTCTACTACCGGGTCGTCTTCGGCGGTGCCGCGGATCTGCCCGCGGCTGTCAGCGCGACCGTCCGGACCGTCGTCCGCCAGATCGCGCTGCTGCGGCCGACGACGTACGGAAGGGTGAGCTCGGCCGTGCGGAATGCCCCAGTGTCATTCACGACGACCGTCCGGCCGGCCCGACCGGAGCTCGCTCCGGCCACGATCAGCTATCGGATCGAGCGGTTCCTCGGCGGTCGCTGGAGCCTCTACGCGACGCGGAGCGTCGTCGCCGATGCGGCCGGGCTCGCGCGACTCACGTGGCAGTTCAATCTGCCCGGCCTGTGGGCTGTCTCATCAGCCGCCAACCCGACGCCGTACAACGCGAACAGCTTCCCCACGCCCCGCGAGCTCTACCAGGTGCGCTGACCGACTGCACTGACCGACCAGCGATCCGGGCGGTTGCGGTAGGCTCCCCGGGGACCGAGCGGGAGTGAGACGGTGGCAGCAACATCGGCGCTGGATCCGACGCGGCCGGCCCGGACCCGGTGTCCGTGGGCCGAGCCCGACGCGACCCGCCCGGACCAGGCGATGACGGCATACCACGACACCGAGTGGGGCGTCCCCGTCCACGACGACATCGCCCTCTTCGAGCGGCTCGCCCTTGAATCGTTCCAGGCCGGCCTCTCGTGGTCGACGATCCTCCACAAGCGAGCCGCCTTCCGCGCCGCGTTCCGCGACTTCGATCCAGCCACGGTGGCGGCCTTCGGGCGGCTTGATCGCGATCGGCTGATTGCCGACGCCGGCATCGTCCGCAATCGGGCCAAGATCGAGGCGACGATCGCGAACGCAGCGGCCTTCCTCGCGGTGGCCGCGACGGACGGGTCGTTCGACGGGTACCTCGCCGCGCGGGTGCCCGCGGCCCCGCAGCGGCGAGCGCCCGGCTCCACGACGGCCGACATCCCGGCCACGACCACGGTGGCGCGGGCGCTCTCGGCGGATCTCCAGCGGCGTGGCTTCCGCTTCGTCGGACCGACGATCGTGTACGCCTTCATGCAGAGCGTCGGCCTCGTGGACGACCACCTTCCGGGCTGCTTCCGCTACCTCGGTCCCGGCTGACCTGCGCAGCCCCGACTCGCGCGGCTCAGATCTCGCGGCGGCGGAACGAGAGGATCGCGAGGCCGAGGACGACGGCGACCCACAGAACGGCGTAGAAGAGGAACGACGGCTCCGGGCCGGACGCCGCGAAGAACGGGTTGCTCGTGGCGACCCGCCCGACGCCCCTCCCCGCCCCGCCGAGGGCGAGGATCGCGGCCGGCGGTTCGAGCGCGAAGACCGTGCCCCGCCACAGGCCGTCGAGCGGAAGGAGGAACCGGCTCGACTGGGCCGTCGCGGCGAGCGAGTCGAGGCCGAGGACGGATGCGACATTCGCCATCACCCCGGCCATCCATGACAGGCCGAAGAGGACGACGGCGACGGCCCCACCGGCGATGGCCGGGAGTCGGGTGGACAGGAGGATCGCGACGCTGAGGAGGACGATCGCCTGGGCGCCGAGGAAGAGCGATGCCCCCAGTGGGTCCGGTGGCGCGTAGCCGCTGACGAGACGGACCACCGCCACCTCCGACAGGCCGGCGAGGACGGCGTAGCCGAGTGCGATCGCCGCCAGTCCGAGCCACTTGCCCAGGATGATGTCCGCCCGCCGGAGCGGCCGCGCCGCGATCGCGAGGAGGACCCCCGTGTCGAGGTCCGAGGCGATGGCCGGCGCGCCGAGGAACGCCGCCGTCATGGCGAGGACGAAGCTGAACATGAACGCCACGAGGATGAGCACCTGACTCACGCCGACGATGAGCTCGAGTTCGCTCACGCCGTGACTGTGGGCGTTGTCCACGAGCAGCCCGAAGGCGATGCCGGTGAGCACGACGACCACGACCGTGAGGGTGATGAGCGCCCAGAGAAGCCGCCGCCGGAGTGCCTCGAGGAGCGTGAGCCGGGCGATGAGGAGGACGTTCATCGAGCCGCCCCACCGGCGGCCGCCGTGGACTCGGGGTCCGCGGCCCCGGGAGACCCCGGTCCGGCGGTCGCGCCGTGGCCGAGGAGCTCGAGGAACCGCTCCTCGAGTGTCTCGCGACCGGCCTCCACGCCGTAGATCGGCGCGCCGACGGCGACGAGCGCCGCCACGAGCTCCGGCACCCGTTCGATCGGACAGCCGCGGACGACCGTCCACGGCGGATCTTCGGCGATCGCGCCGAACCCCTCGAGGGCGGTCCGCACGACGGACCGATCGCCGCTGGTCCGGATCCGGACGGTCGCGTCGCCGAGCAGATCGGCGAGCGGACCGGCGGCGATGACCCGCCCGCGGTCGACGATCGCGACCTCGTCGCAGACCCGCTCCACCTCCGTGAGGAGGTGGGAGTTGAGGAAGACGGTCGTGCCTCGCTCGCGGAGAGCGTGGATGATCGCCCGTACGTCCTGACGCCCGACCGGATCGAGGGCCGACGTCGGCTCGTCGAGGAAGACGATCGCCGGCCGGCCGAGGAGCGCGACGCCGAGCCCGAGTCGCTGCTGCATCCCCTTCGAGAACGTCCCGACCCGGTCCGTGCCGCGATCGGCGAGGCCGACGGTGCCGAGGGCGTCGTCGATGGCGTGCAGCCGTTCCGACGATGCGAGGCCGGCGAGATCGGCGTGGAGGCCGAGGACGTCGCGCGCCGTGAGCCACGACTGGTAGCGGAAGAGCTCGGGCAGGTAGCCAACCCGGGCGCGCGTCCTCCGATCGCCGATCGGCGCCCCGAGGAGCCGCCCGGAGCCGCCCGAGGGACGCGCCAGACCGAGCAGGAGCTTGACCGCGGTGGTCTTGCCGGCGCCGTTCGGGCCGAGGAACCCGAACACCTGGCCGCGGCGCACGCGCATCGTCAGGCCGGCGAGGGCGACCGTCCGACCGTATCGCTTCGCCAGGCCGTCGGTCTCGATGGCGGGTCCATCGGCGGTCGGGATCGCACTCGCGGCGGCGATCGAGGCAGCGGACATCGTGCATCGTCCTCGGCTGGATGGCCGGGGCGACAGCCGCCCCGCGGATGGATGCTAGACGACGGATCGAGGCGGCGGTGTGCGACGATGCCCCGCATGGATCCATATGCCGCCCACCGGTCCGCCCTCGTCGCCGCGGGCGCACGGCTCGGCGCTCGCGGACTGATCGTGGCGAGCGAGGGCAATCTCTCCGTGCGGACGAAGGACGGGATCCTCATCACTCCGTCGGGCCGCCGGAAGGACGCCCTCGACCCGACGGATGCCATCGTCGTGCCCTTCGCCGCCCAGGTCGGGCCGCCGGTCGCAGGTGGGCGCGGAGCGGCGCGGCCGAGCTCGGACATCGCGATCCACCGGGCGATCTATGCCGCCCGGCCGGACGTCCGCGCGATCGTCCACGCTCACCTCGCGGCTTCGCTGGCCCTCACGATCGTCGGCCTCCTGCCGGACCCGGCGGACCTGCCGGAGACGGCACGGTTCCTCGGCCGGCTGCCGTTCGTTCCATTGGAGGTACCGGGCAGCGACCGACTCGCCGCCAGGGTGGTCGCTGCGCTCACCGATCGGGGCCCGGATGGCCGACTCGAGCCGCCGAACGCGGTGCTCCTCGAGCGTCACGGGGCGATCGCGGTCGGGTCCGATCCGGTGATCGCGGGCGACCGGATCGAGCTCGTCGACCTCCTCTGCCGCGTCCACCGTGACGTCGTGCTCCTGCGGGCCGCCGGCCGGCCCTGAACGCGGTCAACCGAACGCGATGCCACGGGCGATGTTCGCGGCGAAGGCGAGGACGATGAGGTTCCCGACGAGGCTCGTCGCGAGACGGGCCCGCGGCGAGAGCCGGCCATGGGCGAACGAGCCGATCGAGGCGAGGAGCGTCTGCCAGGACAGCGATGCGAGCGCCGCGCCCACGACGAACGCCGCCCGCTCGGACGCCGTAGCGCCGATCGTCGGCAGGCCCACGATGAGCGCCGCGAAGTAGACAACCGTGGTCGGGTTCACGATCGTCAGGCCGAGGAAACGCAGATATGTCCGGCGCCCGCCTGATGGCGTCTGCGGACCGCCAGGGGAGGCGGCGCCGCCCGATCGGACCGCCAGCAGGCCGCGTGCGGCGATCAGGACGAGGATGACGACCGCGAGCACCCGAAGCTCGGTCTGCACCGGATCGATGAGCGCCGCGATCGCCGCACCCGCAAGCGCGGCGAGGGCCGCATACACGGCGTCGGCCGTCGCCGCCCCGGCCCCGGCGGCTGCCCCGATCCGGAAGCCGTGCCGGATCGCCGCGTCGAGGATCAGGACGGCGATCGCGCCGACCGGGATCGCGACGCCGTAGCCGGCGAAGACGCGGGCGATGAACGCGCCGCTCACCGTTCGGCCCCGCTCGGGACCCGGACGCCGGTCCCTCCGGGGGTGCGCTCAGGCCGGGCGGTGACGGGCGAGCGGTCCGTCGAGGAACGCAGATACGGGATCCGGCGACACCGTGGGGCATGTGGCGTCGAGTTCGCTCTGGTGCATCGGTGAACCGTACACGGATGCACCACCGCGTGCATCGCCGGCACGTCCGGGCGGTCGCGGCGCGATGTCGGCGTCGTCCGAGCGGTCGCCCATCGCCGTGGGCGCCGGCGCGACGCTACCGGATGCCGAGGCTCGCAAGGCTGTCGGACAGCGCCCGTCGATGCTCGATCGTCGTGAAGTCGAGGAGCGGATGCGGCGCCAATCGATGCTCGACGACATCGCCGGAGCGACGCACGTAACACACCGGATAGATCGCTCCGCTGCCATCCGCCTCGATCGTCAGGGCGAGTCCGTCCGGCCCCGGACCGTCGAGGAACGTGGTGAGCGGCACGATCCCCTCATCGCGGATCCCGTCCTCGGGTGCGGCGCTGAGGACGCGGGCGAGATACGCCCGCTGATGGAACAGCTCCGGACCGCCGCTCAGCTCGTCCAGGCAGAACGCGAGCGCATCCCGCGGCGCCACCGTCGGCCGCGGCACCGAGCGGCCGAACCGCGTCTCGGCGAGGTGCCGGGCGAGGACCCGGGCGTTGTAGCGGTGTCCGTGCACCGCCCCGGAGTTCGCCGGGATGCCGTGCTTCCGGAGGCCGGCGGCTCCCTGGCTGATGGTGCCGGCGAAGGAGATGCCGGGCACCGTCGCACTCTCCCAGTACGGCGTCTGGGCGGGCAGGCGGCTCTGGCCGAACGTCGCCACGCCGAGCTCCGGAAGGTCGCCGAGCGGAGTGACGAAGCCGGTCGCGGCGATCACCTCGTCCGTGTCCACGACAAGTGCCGAGCCGCCGTCTGTCCGTCGCAGCCGGACGCGGAATCCATCACCGGCGCACTCGATCGACTCGATCGCCGCGTCGAGGATCGAGACACCCCCGCCGAGGTTGTGGTCCTCGAACGGCTGGACGTAGCGGGCTCGCACACCGACGAGCGAGCGGGTGTTGACGGAGAGCCTGGCCGGCGACGGCGAGGCGAGGACGATCCGACGCGCCCACTGGAGGAGCCCAGAGGCGAGCTCGAACCCGCTGTTCTGCTTGCCGACGATGAAGATCCGGCGGTCCGCGTAGGTCGCCGCCGGCCGCGTGTCCGCGTAGTGGGCGACGAGCTCCATCCCCGGCGTGGACGGCCGCCACGGTTCGGCGACCCCGACGGCGAAGACGGCGACCCGGCAGCGATACTCGCCGTCCGACGTCGCGAGGACGAACCGGACTCCGTCCGCATCCTCCTCCCGGCGGGTCGATTCCCAGCGGCAGCCGTATCGGACGCGGACCCGCGAACGCTCGGCGAACGTGGCGAGATTCGCCTCCATCTCCGGTCGCGACGGGAACTCGGACGAGCCGTCCATGAGGTCCACCTGGAGGGCGCGAAGCGCCGGGTCGTCCGAGACGAGCGAGTTCCAGTCGTATCGCTCGAACGCCCGATCCGAGCGTCTCGCGGGCGAGTACGGCTTCGTCCACGAGAGGAGGCGCTGGAAGAACGGCCAGCGGCGGAACATCCCGCCGGGCGCCGGATCGGCCGAGATGACCGCGTGGTCGATGCCGTATCCGGTGAGTGCCGCGGAGACCTGAAGGCCGCCCGGGCCGCTCCCCACGACGACGACCGGATAGTCGCCGGGTGCGAACGGCCGCTCGATCAGCTGCGCCACCGGTTCGCGTTCCGCAACCGGCGCGCCTGCGCCTGGAGCATCCGGTACATGACCCGCGGCTGGCTGACGAGGAACGCCTCGACCGCCGGGCCGGCGAGGACGAGGCAGCGCATCGGCCGGAGGGCGACGACGTCCGCCACCGGTGGCTCGCCGAGGAGGATCGACACCTCGCCGAAGAATTCTCCACGCCCCAGGGTCGCCCGCCGCGAGCCGTCGACGACGATCGCCGCCTCGCCCTCGAGGATGACGAAGAACGCCGAACCCGTGAGGCCCTGGCGGAGGATCCGCTCACCCTCCGGGTACCACGTCTCCTCGAACGTGTGGGCCACCGCCTCGAGCGCAGCCGAGGAGAGGTCGGCGAAGAGGGCGAATCCCGCGAGCGTATCGGCGATCTCGTCGCTGCTGGCCATGCCGCCTCCGTGCGACGTCGGGTCGGGGCTACCCGGCGGACCCTCGGTCTGCCATCGTATACGGAGCGCGTCCGCGCGACGCGGCCGCTGAGCGGACCGGACGAGAGGATCGGCCGATGACGGAGCTGTCCAGGGCGGATCGGATCCGCCTCCTGCGGAGCGTGGCACTCTTCGAGGGCGTCCCGGACGCCGGGCTCGCCGCGATCGCCGATGCGGCCTCGACCGTGAGGTTCGAGGCCGACCGCACGATCGCCCGGCAGGGAGAGGTCGGGACCGGGTTCTTCCTCGTCGTCAACGGTCGGGTGCGGGTGGTTCGAGACGGCCGGCTCCTCGCGACGATCGAGCCCGGCGGCTTCTTCGGCGAGCTGTCGCTCCTCGATCGCGGTCCGCGGGTCGCCGCCGTCGTCGCGGACGAGCCGAGCGACCTCCTCGCCCTCGCGTCATGGGATCTCGAGACGATCCTCGCCGAGCAGCCGGGCGTCGCACTGGCGATCCTGCGGGGGGTCGCGACGCGGCTCCGGGCGGTGACCGAGGATGCGAGCCATTGAGCTGTGCCGACGCGTCACACGCGCCTGGACAGCCTTCCATGCGGCGGCAGCCGCGCACCGTCGACCCGGGTAGACTCACCGGACGATGACCTCGCGCGCCGCCGACCCGCCTGTTCCCACGCCGCCTGCAGGGGGGCAGCGCGCGAAGACGGCGATCCCTCGCAATCCCGGCCGCCGCGAGCTCGGCATGAAGGCGACCCTCCTCTTCCCGGACCGCGAGATCGTCGAGCGGTACTACGTCCCGCTCATCTACACCGCCTGCCGGACGTGCTACTCGGAGATGGAGCCCGATGAGATCTTCCGCCGCGCCGCCTCCGGCGATATCGAGGCCGCGAAGCAGGAGCGGCTCATCAAGGGGGTGATCGAGTCCGGACACGGCTCGACGATCGAACACATCGTGTTCACGTTCGGCATCAGCGGGGTGTCGAGGACGCTGTCGCATCAGCTGGTCCGCCATCGCGCCGGAGTGGCATTCGACCAGCAGAGCCAGCGGTACGTGAAGTTCAAGGGTGCCTCGACGATGTTGCCGGCGACACTCGAGGACGCCGACCCGGAGCTCCGCGAACGGTACGAGGGCCAGATCGAGGGGTCACTCGAGTTGTACGGCGATCTCGTCGCGGCCGGCATCCCCGGCGAGGACGCCCGATTCGTCTTTCCGAATGCCACCCGGACCAACCTCGTCATGACGGCGAACCTGCGGGCCCTCATCCATATGAGCGGCCTCCGCCTCTGCACGATGGCGCAGTGGGAGATCCGGCGACTCTTCCAGCTCATCCGCCACGAGGTCTTCGCGGTGAGCCCGTTCCTCGGCAGCTTCCTCGCCCCGAAATGCGTGCCACTCGGCTACTGCGACGAGATGGGCAACCGCGACGAGCACTGCCCCATCCGGCCGCACAAGGACCGAGTGCTCGGAGCGTGGGCAGCGTCGGCGCGCGCGGCGCGCACGAGCGGTCGGGAGTTGCCCGTCCGCTGATCCGGCGGGGTCCCCGGGGTGAGGCCGGGGGTCAGTCCGCCGCGCCGAGCTCGCGCACGAACCGTCGGATCACCCTGGCGAGGCGGGGCCCAGCTTCGGCTCCCGCCGCGAGGACCTCCTCATGGCTCAGGGGCAGGCCCGAATAGCCGGCCCCGGAATTCGTCACGAGCGAGACGCCGCATACCTCGAGGCCGGCCCAGCGAGCGGCGATCGCCTCGAGCACCGTCGACATGCCGACCGCATCGCCACCCCACGCTCGGAGCATCCGCACCTCTGCCGGTGTCTCATAGCTCGGCCCGAGGAGGCCGACGTACACGCCCTCCCGCAGCCCCACTCCCTCGGCGCGACCCGCCGCGTGGAGACGGCCGCGAAGCGCCGGACTCCACACGTCCGTCAGATCCGGGAAGCGCGGGCCGATCGCATCCGCGTTCTGTCCGAGGAGCGGCGTTCGGCCGGTCATGTTGATGTGATCGGCGATGACCATGAGGGTGCCGGCACCGAACGTGGGGTCGAGTCCGCCGGCCGCGTTCGTGAGGAGCACGGTGCTGGCGCCGAGTCTGCCCATGAGGAGGATCGGCTGCACGACGAGACCCGCATCGTTGCCTTCGTAGAGATGCAACCGACCCTGGAGCATGACGACCGGCGTCGCGTCGAGCCGACCGAGGAGCAGACGCCCGACGTGTCCGGGCGCTGTGGCCGCGGGCCAGCCTGGCAGCTCGTGGAAGGGGATGGACGTCGCTTCCTGCAGGTCGTCCGCCAGCCCGCCAAGCCCGGAACCGAGGACGATCCCGACCCGCGGCACGAGCGCCGTCCGCGCGCGCACGGCGGCCACGAGGGCGTCGAGCCGGACGGGTTGATCCGCGGGCTGGATCGGCGCGGGAAAGTCGGCGGACAGGGGCGCTCCGGCTGGCCGGTCGGTCATCGATGCAGCGTAGCCCACGGCGGCGCACGGAGGGTGTCGTCCGGGAGCCTCGTCGGCCCGACGGGAGTATCGACACCGGGATGCCGATCGCGTCCCGCCGGGCTGCCACACGCGGGTCGGCGGTGAAGCCGGCGCACACGCGGACAAACGAAGCGCCCGAAGCGACCGCGCTGGCCAGAGGTCCTTGATGTGATCTCGGGGTCTCCGGTCTCGCTGGCCCCTTCGGGCAAGACCAACAGTAGGGCCGACCGGTGGGCCGGGTCAACGCGCTTATCCACGACTTGCGCCGGGCCTCGGCGCAGGTTTCCACGAAGTCGCGGCGACTGTGGACAACTCGTGGATATCGGCGGCCACGTCAGTCCCGGCTCAGCCGCCGAGGGCGAACATCTCCGGGCGCGGCGTGTCCGTCGTCGCAGCGGTCCGCAACTCCGAGTATCGATCGCTCCGGTCGCCCCAGACGGCCGCGATCGCATCGCGCAGATCGTCGTCCGATCCGCCGGCGCGGAGCGGCGCGCGGAGGTCGTGCCCGACAGTGCCGAACAGGCACGTGTAGAGCTTTCCGTCGGCGGACAGCCGGGCGCGGGTACAGGTGCCGCAGAACGGTCGGGTGACGGACGCGATGACGCCGACCTCCGCCGATCCGTCGGCATACCGCCAGCGGTCGGCGACCTCGCCCCGGTAATTCGGCGGCATCGCCTCGAGGGGCATCTCCGCGGCGATCGCGGCAAGGATCTCCGCGGCCGGCACGACATCGTCGAGGCGCCAGCCGTTCGTGTGGCCGACGTCCATGTACTCGATGAAGCGGAGGATGACGCCCGCCGACCGCGCCCAGCGGGCCATCGGCACGATGCTCGACTCGTTGAGCCCGCGCCGGACGACCATGTTGATCTTGATTGGGGTCAGGCCCGCCTCGCGGGCCGCGGCGATCCCCTCGAGCACCCGATCGACCGGGAAATCCACGTCGTTCATCATCCGGAACGTCGCGTCGTCGAGCGAGTCCAGGCTCACCGTCACGCGCCGCAGGCCCGCGTCCGCGAGCTCGGCGGCGAGCCTCGCCAGCGCCGATCCGTTCGTCGTCAGCGTCAGGTCCACCGATCCCCCGTCCGGCGTCCGGATCGTCGCGAGGCGCTCGACGAGGACCGCCAGGTCGCGCCGCACGAGCGGTTCTCCGCCGGTGATCCGGAGCTTCGCCGCGCCGAGGCCCACGAAGACGCGGGCCAGCCGTTCGATCTCCTCGAACGTGAGGACCTGATCGCGCGGCAGGAACGCGAAGTCCCGCCCGAAGACCTCCTTGGGCATGCAGTACACGCAGCGAAAGTTGCAGCGGTCCGTCACCGAGATCCGCAGGTCGTGGATCGGCCGTCCGAGGCGATCGACCGGCCGACGAAGCGCCTCGAGCGGGACGAGGACTCGATCCATCGGGCCATGGTACGCCGGACCGCGGAACCGGCCTGGCGGTACCACTGGACCGGGACCGTGGTACCTCTAGCGGACTGCCCCGGACCACCTCTGCTCCATACGATGCGGCCACGCCCCTGATGACCAGCGGCACCGTCCAAACGTGGAGGCGACCTCCTACCATGGCGACCACCGACCAGCGGGCCGGCTTCCGGCTCCCCTGGACCTCGGAACAGCGATCGACCGCCGACGATGGCGGCTTCGACGGATCCGGCGCGGCCGACGCCGACGGACCTGAAGCTGCCGAGCGTCCAGCCGCGGACGCGATCCCGGTCGCTCTCGAGGAGACCGTCGGATCCGTGCCGCCGGCAAGCGCGACCGCTCCGGCCCCCGTCGGACGGCCTGCCAACCGGCTCCTGGCCGACCTGACCAGGGCGATGCAGGCGGCCGCCGAGACGGCGCGGACCCAGACACTCGGCCAGTTCGCAACCGAGGCGAAGACGTTCGTCGAGGAGATCCACGGTCGCTCCGCGAGCCAGGTGTCGGAGCTCCGCAAGCGTACCGACGACGACGTTGCCTCGATCCGCGAATGGTCCAAGGCGGAGATCGCCCGAGTCCGCGAGGAGACCGAGGTGCGGATCGGCGGACGCAAGACCGAACTCGAACACCACCTCGAGCTTCATGCGGCCGTCATCGAACGCGAGATCGAGCGCATCCACGGTCAAGTGGCCGCGTTCGAGACCGATATGGAGCGCTTCTTCGAGCGACTCCGCGCCGAGGAGGACCCGACCCGGATCGCGACGATGGCCGGAAACCTGCCGGAGCCGCCCACCTTCCTCGCCTCGGCCGTCGATGTCGACGAGATCGTCGCCGGGACCGTCCCGCCGGCCCTCGTTGCCGACGCGCCCGACCGGCAGGCCGAAGCCACCCTCGGCGCCGCTGCGATGGAGCTCGTGGATGCGGGAGACGGACCGGAGACCGCGGTCGTCGACGACGCCCGGGAAGACTCCGAACCTGCGCCCGTGGATGCCGCCGGCGAGGCCGCGGAGGTCGCCGCCCAGATCGCGGTCGGGGCCGCCGAGGTCGCTGTCGACGCATCCGAGGGATCCGTCACGGACAGTGGCGCAGACGCCGGCTGGGACCGCGATCCGCGGCTCGAGGCCCTCGGAGCGTCCGCCCCCGACGCCGCGGAGGCAGAGGCGGCGACAGCCGTCGGCGACAACGGCGACTACGCCGTCATCGACGACGACGCCCTGAGTGCGCGGCTGGCCGATCTCGTCCCGGAGCGCCAGCATCCAGCGGCCGAGCGCCCCGCGGCCGAACGCCAGGCGACCGCCACAATGCCGGTCGAGTCGACCCAGATCGTCGTCGTCGGACTCGTCAGTGTCTCGAGCATCGCGGGCTTCAAGCGTCACCTCACCCGCCTGCCCGGAGTCCGCTCGGTCGGCGTGTCGTCCGGGCCCGACGGCGACTTCCTGTTCGCGGTGAACCACGATCCCGCCCTTCGACTCGGCGACGCGATCCCGAGCCTGCCCGGGTTCGGTGCGCGGATCACGAACAGCGGGGACGGCGTCCTCAACGTCTCCGCCCGCGATCCCGAGTCGGAAGGCTGATCGCCGGCCGTGACACGTCACGCCATCGCGGTCGTCCTGCCACCGGACGAACGTACGCCCGTCACCGCCTACCTCACCGACGCGGGATTCGACGCCGTCGCGGTCGACGGCCCCGAAGGGCTCGAGGCCCTCCTGTCCTCCCGCCGGGACGTCGCGGTCGCGATCATCGACGGCGAGCGCGACTTCGACGCCGCCCTGGACGCTTACGCGGTCCTCCATGACGCCGGTCGCGCCGTCCCGGCCCTCATGGTCGTCGCCCCCGCATCGCTCGGGTCGTCTCGCCTCACCGTCGCGAAGGCCGACGCGGACGAGTACTTCACCCGTCCGTACTCTGTCGAGGCGCTCCGCTGGCGCATCGAGGCGATGCTCATCCGCTCGCAGACGGTCGACGATGGCAGCGGCGGGATCATCGAGTCCGGACCGATCGACAGCGCCGCGTGGAACCGTCGGGCGCAGGTCCTCGCGATCTTCAATCCGAAGGGCGGCGTGGGGAAGACGACGATCGCGACCAACCTCTCGGCCGCCATCCAGGTGAACTGCGGCCTCAAGGTCCTCCTCGTCGACGCGGACACCGTGACCGGCCATGTATCGACGTCGCTCTCCCTCGAGAACGTCCGCACGGTCGTCGACAGCTGGCGCGACGAGGCCGAAGGATCACATGCCGAGTCGCTCGTCGAGCTCGCCGCGTCGCACCCGAACGGGATGCGCGTGGTGTCGCTCACGAACTCCCCGCTCCACACGGAGATCCTCGAGCCCGGCCGCGTCGGCGATGCGATCGCGGCGAGCCGCCGGGGATTCGACTACGTCATCGTCGACCTGCATCCCAGCTACTCGGACCTCAACCGGGCGATCTTCGAGCGCGCCGACCGGATCCTCGTCCCGGTGACGCCGGATGTTCCGGCCATCCGGGCCGCCGTCCAGCTGCGCGACGCGGCCACCGAACTCGGCATCCACGAACGCCTCGCGATGATCGTCAACCGGGCGAACAGCGGTGTCTCCGTCGCGGACATGGAACGGACGGTCGGGATGCCCGCCCTCGCCACGATCCGCTCCGGCGGGATGTATTTCGTGCGAGCCGCGAACGAAGGTCGAACGGTCGTCGAACGCTTCCCCCGCGAGAAGGTGAGCGAGGACTTCGCCGACCTGGCGACACGCCTCGTGAACCCCGCGGGCACGACGGACGGGGGCGTGGCGAAGGCGGCGCTCCGGACGCTCTTCGGGCGGCAGAAGGAAGTCGTCAGGGCCTGACGCTCGCCGCCGCGCGATCCGCGTTGCTCGCCGTCAGCTCGCGCCCCCGAGCGGGAGGCCCGGCAGCGGCACGGCAGCCTGCTTCGTCCGCTTGTCGATCTGCGCCGCGCCGCGAAGGTAGAAGCGATTGACGAGGACGACATCCACGTCCGCGTCGCCCACCTCCCGATCGCCGAGCAGCGCCTGGGCACTCGTCACCGGGAGGAACATCTCGCTGGCGCGATCGAGGAGCCGGTCGGGATCCGAGCCCGGGTAGAGGTAGACCGTCCCGAGGACGCGGAACGGCGGCACCTCGAGCGCGACGTCGTAGGGGATCTTGTGGATCCGATGGGCGACCTTCTCGTCGTCGGACAGGTCCGGCAGCGTCCCCTCGCCGGCGAGCACGATGATGAGATCGTACGGGTCGATGCTCTTGAGCCCGGGCACCGGCGAGAACCCCTCCGACCCGTCGATCGGGGCCCACGACACATCGCTGATCGCGATCGCCTCGCGCCGATTCAGCACGTCCGACAGCCGGCCCTCGACGTGCATGAGCCCGATGAGCCGCCACTCCTCGGTGAGGCCGTCGAAGGCGATGCCACTGGACGCCCGGCTCGCCTCGGACGCTCGCGGAGGAGTGGCGATCGAGCCGCGCGCGGGCGCGGGCGCTGGCTCGGTCGGCTGGATGGGTTTCCGGCGGAACGGGAACGGCACGTCAGTCCTCCGTTCGGCCGGCGGCCCACGGGTCCGACGCGGACCACTCGACGCTCACCGCTGACCTCCTGCCTGCCACGGGCGCATTCTACGCGGCTGACGATGGCCGGCGGCAGGCGGCACGGGCCGCCGGACCGGGATCGCGCGGCGGACGTGGTCGGTCCGCTCAGTCCCCCGTGGGTGCGTCCCCGCCCGGCTCGACCGGGAGGTCCGGCGGCGGATCGGCGGGACGAGTCATTCCGCCGGGGCCGGTGGTCGGGTCGGCGGAGAGAACGACCCGCTGCGGACGCGGGATCTCGATGCCATGGGTTCGAAATGCGACGAGGAGGCGCTTGCGCAGCTCGCCCGGGGCATCCCAGCGCGCCTCCGCCCGAACTGCGCCGAGGACCTTGAGGGTGATTCCGTACTCACCAAGGCCCTGGACGCGTTCGACGCGCGGCGGCTCGAGGACCCGTTCCGCCCAGAGCGGATCGGCGGCCATCTCGCGACCCACCTCGTTGACGATCTCCGTCGCCCGCTCGATGTTCGTGCCATAGGCGACCACGACATCCTCGTTGATGCGAGCCCACAGTCGGGTCAGGTTCGAGGCGACCGTGATCTCCCCATTCGGCACGGAGTGGACGACCCCGTCGATGTCCCGGACGGTCGTCCGGCGGAGGGTGAAGTCCTCCACAACGCCGCTCACGCCGGCGATCTGGACCGCGTCGCCCCGGGCGAACTGGTTCTCGACGAGGATGAGGACACCGTTGAGGTAGTCCTTGACGAGGCTCTGCGCCCCGAAGCCGACGGCGATCCCGACGATGCCGAGGCCGGCGATCGCTGGCCCGATGTTCACGTCGAAGTTGCCGAGGACCGAGATCATCGCGATCGTCACGACGAGGACACGGACGACCGCGACGGCGAGCGACGAGACGGTGTCAATCCGCCGTTCGATCTCGACCGCTGAGAGCTCGCGCGCGGTGCCCTCGCGCCGCTCGCGGTCCATGAGTCGCCGCACCAGGGCCCCGAGATACCGCTCGGCGAGCCACAGGAAGATCCAGGCGACGACGATGACGATGACGATCGGGACGAGCGTCCGCGTGGCGAACGACCCGAGCGCCGGCCACGGGGCGCGATTGAAGTCCGGCATGGCGCTAGCCTACCGTGGACCGCCGACCGCGCGGACGCTCAGGCCGCAGCGCCACCGAGCCGGATCGAGATCGCCGCGGCGGCGGCGCGGGCCTGGGCCGCGATCTCCGGCACCCGGGCCGGGACGACCCGGCAGGCTTCTCCCCACACCCCCACCGCGGCGGCGACCCCACCCCGAGCGTCGTGGACCGGCGCGGAGACCGCGTTCATCCCCGCCTCGAACTCGCCGAACGCCGTGGCGAAGCCGCGACGGCGGACGCGGGCGAGCTCCTCGAGGAGCGGCTCGAGGCGGGTGATCGTCCGTTCCGTGCGCGCCTCGAGGCCGCGTCGGGCGATCCGCAGGACCTCGCGCTCGGCGAGGGCGGCGAGGAGCACCTTGCCGGTCGCGACGCAGTGGAGCGGGCTCGTCCGGCCGGTCCAGTCACCGTCGGGCGCGACACTCGAGCCGTTCGCCTGGGCGATCGTGAGACAGCCGTCGGCGTGGAGGACCGCGAGGCCGACCATCTCCCGAGTGACCCGCGCGAGGCGCTCGAGCTCGGCCATCGCGATGCTCCGCAGGTCGCGCGTCCGCTCGGCGCGTTCGGCGAGACGGATGACAGCGAGTCCGAGGCGGTACTTTCCCGTATCGTCGTCCTGTTCGACGAGGTCGCGACGCTCGAGCGTCGCGAGGAGCCGCGATGCCGTGGACTTGTGGAGGCCGAGCCGTCGGGCGAGTTCCGTGACACCCACCTCACCCGGCGACTCGCCGAGGGCGAGGAGGAGGGTCGCGGCCCGATCCACGGACCGCACGGCGTTGCCGTCGAGGACCACGTGCCGGGCCCCCGGACTCAGCGTGCCACGGCGAGCACATCGTGCGCCCGAGCCGTGAGCGCCGCCTCGAGCGACCCCTCGAAGGCCTCGAGTGCCTTCGCCTCGTCCGCGTCGTCATGGGCGGCGCAGAGGAACCATGGCTCGCGGCTGTCCGGCTCCGGCATCGCCCCGCGAGCGTGCATCCCGGCGGCGATCGCGTCGTAGAGCTCGTGGTCCGTGTCCGCCCAGTCGCGGTACTCGCGGATCTCCTTCTCGGCGAAGACGATCCCGAACATCGCCGGGACCCCGGTGAACGTGTGGGCGAGACCCTTCGCGCGAAGGATGCGGCCCAGCTCCGCCTGGATGCTGCGGCCGCGGGCCCGGATCGATTCGAGGACCGTCCCGTCGCGGAGGATCCCCAGGGTCGCCACCGTGGCCGCCGCGGCGACCCGGTTGCCGGCGTACGTGCCGCCGTGGCTCACCCGATCCGGCAGAACGCTCATCACCTCGGCAGTCCCGCCGAAGGCGGCCGCCGGATAGCCGTTGCCCATCGCCTTGGCATACGTGGCGAGGTCCGGGGTGACCCCGAAGAACTCGGCCGCGCCGCCGAGGGCCAGGCGGAACCCGGTCTTCACCTCGTCGAAGATGAGCAGTGCGCCGAACTCCTTCGTGAGCGCCCGGACGCCCTCGTGGAACCCCTCCCTCGGGAGGATCGCCTGGGCGTTGCCGAGGATCGGCTCGACGATGACCGCAGCGATGTCGTCGCCGTCGCGCTCGAACACCCGGCGCAGCGTCTCGAGATCGTTGAACGGCACGGGGATGACCGTCTCCGCGATCTCCTTCGGGATGCCGCGACCCCAGGCAAGGCGGACCGGGTTGTCACGGTCGCCGAGCTCGCTCATGTCGTTCGGGCCGACGCTGATGAGGGCGTAGTCGTGGACGCCGTGGTACTGGCCTTCGAACTTGACGATCTTCGTCCGACCGGTATATCCGCGGGCGACGCGCATCGCATGCATCGTCGCCTCCGTCCCGGAGACGGTGAGGCGGGCCATCTCCACCCAGCCGGTCATCTCGCAGATGAGCTCGATCGCGCGGACCTCGTCCTCGCTCGTGAGACTGAAGCTCACCCCGCGGCGCATCCGCTCGTTGACGTGGTCGTCCACGCGCGGGTCGCCATGGCCGAGGATGACCGGCCCGTATCCCATCCGGAGGTCGACGTACTCGTTGCCGTCGATGTCCCAGACCCGGCCGCCGCTGCCCCGATCGACGTAGATCGTCTCCTCTCCCCAGGCCCGGAAGTTCGAGTCCGTGCCTCCCGGCAGGACACGGCATGCACGCTCGTACATCGCGTGCTGGCGGGATCGGTCGAGCACGGGGCTCGTGCGGGCGGCGGGGTGGGTGGCCATGATCGCTCCACGATGCGGCGGCGGGACGCGCCGGGATCCGGCGCGGCGCGCCCGCCACGCCGGCAGCGGTGGGTGCGCAGGGTGGGACGCGCCGCCTCGCATGGTGGCACACGTTCCGCCGGTGCGTCAACGCGATATTCGTGGTCCGTGCGCCTGCCAGCACCGGAATCCGTCGGTCGCGCGATGAATGCGACAGGAATGCGTCGGAACCACTCCCGACGGCCGGACGCCCTCAGACGGACTCGGCCACCCAGCGAGGAAGCTCCCGCCGGAGCGTTGCGAGGGGCAGCGAACCGTGACCCAGGACCTCGTCGTGGAAGACGCGGATGTCGAACCGCGAGCCGTCTCGGGCGGTGAGCTCACGGCGGAGCTCCTCGATCACTCGCTGACCGAGCTTGTACGTGAGCGCCTGGGCCGGCCAGACGATGTAGCGGTCCGTCTCGATCGTGGCGTCCGTCATCGACAGCCCGGCCGCGAGGAGCGCCTCGACGGACTGCTCGCGGGACCAGCGGAGCGCATGCATCCCCGTGTCGACCACGAGGCGCGCGGCGCGCCAGGCCTGCGCATCGAGCATCCCGAACCGTTCGGCCTCCGAGCGGAACAGGCCCATCTCGTCGGCGAGCCGCTCGCTGTAGAGGCCCCAGCCCTCGACGTACGCGCCGCCGACCATCCGCGAGCCGAGCTGCCGGAAGCGATTCAGCTGCGGGTTCTCCATCTCGAGGGCGATCTGGAAGTGGTGACCCGGGACCGCCTCGTGGTAGGTCGTCGTGGCGAGCCTGGAGAACGAGCGGCTCGGCAGATCGTAGCCATTGGCGTAATAGATCCCGGTGCGCGATCCGTCAGCCGCCGGCGGGTAGTAGTAGGCGAACGGCGAGTCCGCCTCCTTGAACTCCTCGACCGGCCGAACCTCACAGGCCGTGCGCGGCAGCCTCCCGAAGAAGCGCGGTGCCGCCACCATCGCCCGATCGATGTCCTCCCGCGCCCGGACGAGCATCTCGTCCTTCGTCCGCGGGGTGTTCGACGCGTCGGCGTCGAGGGCCGCCCGGTAGGCGGCCGTGTCGTCGCCGAAGCCGGCCGCCCGGGCGATGACCCGCCGTTCGATCTCGATCGACTCGAGCTCCTCGAGCCCGATCCGGTGGATCTCGCGGGCCGGCATGTCCACGGTCGTCCAGGCCCGGATCGCGGTGCGGTAGAGCGCGTCGCCATCGGGTGCCGACCAGAGGCCCGGTTCCATCCGCGTCGCGCCGAGATACGGGCCGCGGAGGGCCGCGAGATACGCCGCGTCCGCCGGCCGGACCACGTCCCGGACGAGGTCGGCGACGATCGTCCGATCCGCTTCCGAGGCGACCTGGGCGTAGGTGACGATCGGCGACTCCTCGACCGGCGAGGCGAGGACGCGCTCGAGCTGGGCGATCGTCCGCTCCGCCACGATCCTCGTCGCCGTGAGGCCGAGTTCGAGACCCTCGGCGAGGAGGTCGATGGTGGCGGCGATGAACGCCGGATACGCCCGCAGGCGGGCGGCGTAGGCGGCGAAGCGATCCGGCGTGTCCGCTCGCTGGAACTGGGCGACGACCGCGAGGAGCGTCTGCGGACCGTTGATCTGGTCGACCGCGGCGAGGATGTCCGTGCGCTGCTCGTGCTGCTCGAGCCCGAGATCACAGACGACGCCGATCATGTCGAGCGTGATCCGCTCCTCCACGGACCATCCGCGGTCGTCGAGCGTCGCGATCTCGCGGCGGGTCCGCTGCCAGAGGTCCACCGCCCGCGCGCGGCCGGTCGCACTCGGATCCTCGAGCCGATCGGCGTAGCGCTCGTCGCCGTAGACCGTGGCGGTCGTCGGCTGGAGCTCGAGGATCGAGTCCCAGAATCGATCGGCGAAGGCGTCGACGGCGCTGAGGGGCTGGTCGTCGGTCACGATTCGGCACTCCATCGGTGGACGACCGCGGTCGATGGCGGCGAATCCCTCCGCTGCGCCGGTCGTTCGCGGAGTATCGCCTACCGGGGCGGTCCCGTCAGGAGGATGGGCCGCCGAAGAGCGGGAGCTGCTCGCCCGTCCGTTCGACCGCCGGGTCGAGACCGACGAGGGGTTCGAGATCCGCGATGGCCGCTTCGTCGCGGGCGGCCCACGTTCGGAGGTGGTTCGCCTTCAGCACGTGCCAGTTGTCCGCCTCGATCGCCTCGCGGAGGAGCGGCGACCGCTCGAGCTTGTAGCGAACGAGCTCGGTCCGCTCCGGGACCGTGACGAGGAAGCGGACCATGGCCTCCGTCGAGGGGATCCTGGCGTGGCGGCGGAGGAGCGGCTCGCCGAGCATCGCGGTCCATTCGACCTCGAACAGGAAGGCGCCCCGCGAGCGGACGTACCAGACGCAGTCGATCTGCTCGATCTCCTCGGCCGGTCCACGGACGATGAGCGGGAGGTAGGCATTGCGCTCGCGGTCGTCGAGCCAGTCGCCCACGGTCCGGCCGGCGATCCGGCGACCCTGCTCCCGGGCTCCGAGCCAGACGCGGTAGCCGAGCCGATGGCCCAGCTCGGCGAGGACCGTGAGGAGCTCCGTGTGCTCCTGGCTGCGTCGGAGGAGGTCCTCCGACGTGACGAGGCGGTCCGGTGTCGAGGCGAGACTCCGGTACGAGGAGAGGCAGGCACGGACGAGGCCCTCGTCCGGCAGGTCATGACCGCTGAACAGCGCCGCGATCCGGCCGAAGAACGCGGACTCGGACAGGCGGCCCCCGGTAGAGAGCAGGCTGAAGACCGCCCATTCGACCCGATCGGCGAGCGGAAGCGCCGCCCCGGCGACGTCCGCCGGATCGGCCAGCCACCAGCGCCCCGGCTCGATCTCGCGGAGGCGCCGCTGGTCGGGCCGCGACAGCTCGTTGCGGATGAGCGACAGGATGGCCTCGACCTGATCGTTCCCGGCGATCGTCGCCGGTTCGCGCCGCTCGTCGCGCCGGGGCCGGGTCGTGGGCAGCCGCCGCACATCGAAGCCACCGCCGCGCGGGTCCGGCTCGGCCACACCCGTCGCCCCCTCGGAGGAGCGGCCGACCCGCCCCTCCTCGCCGCGACCGACATCGTGCCGGCCGCCGCGGTCCGGGACGTCGACGCGGTCCGCAGCCTCCGTCCCGGCATCCGCGGCGACGAGCCGCCGGAGCATGCCCGCCCGGTCGAGGCCGACGAGGACGTCGCCGAGGATCCGCTCGGCGCGAGCCGGCTCGCCGCGCGCCTGGAGGATCTCGATCGCCGTGGCCGTCACGGTCGCGGCCGCCTCGCTCGAGGAGAAGGCCCGGCGGTCGAAGCGCTCCGGCGGCGAGAAGAGGCCCCGACCCGGGACGACGTCCGGATCCCCCGACCCGCCGGGCGTGTGGGGCAGCTCGACGTTCGCCCGCGTCCGGGGCGACGGAGCGAGTGTTGCCCCGGGCGGCACGAACTCGACGGATCCGCCGGCTTCATCGTCCGGTTCGCCGGTCCGCGCCGCGACGAGGCGATAGCCGGCACGGACGCCGCCGAGTGCGGCCGTCACGAGCGCCTCGGGCCCGCCCGACTCGAGCAGGAGGACCACCCGTCCATCCCGGCTGAACCACGGCGCCACCGCCTCGAGCGATCGCCCGAGCGCGGCGGCCTGCCAGCCCCACGGAGCGCGACCACCGGGTCCGAAGAGCGCCTCGAGCGGGAGGAGCGCCGCGGCCTCCCGGCCGAGGAGCCAGGCGGTGGCCGCATAGGTGGCGGAGAGGCGATCCTGGTTCGGGCGGGCCGGCGGCTGGCCCAGGACGAGCCGGACGCGGGGACGCGCCTGGCCGGCCGCAGCGGGTTCATGCGCCTCCGCCTCGAGCGCCCGGAAGGCGGACGGCGTGCCGAGGCGGACGACCGCCGTCGCCGCTCCCTCGCCGAGACTCCGCACATCGTCGCCGAGCCGGACGTGGGCCGGTCCGCTGGGGCTCCCTTCGAGGCGCTGGATGAAGCCGCGGACGACCCGGTACCCGTCCTCGAAGGCCAGCCACGGATTCCGTTCCCGCCACTGCTCGCCGGACGGGAGCTTCACGCGACCGCCATGGATCCGGATGTTCGCGATCCGACCGGGGAATCCGTTGAGGCGGCTCGCCGGCAGGATCGCATGCAGGAGGGAGAGCCGGAGCGCCGCCTCGACGGACGCCGATCGGAGGTCCGCGTCGATCCGTTCGAGGACCGCATGGAGGCCCTCGAGCTGTCGCGGCGTATGGAGGTCGAGGATCTCGTCGACGAGCGCATCGTGCCCGTCGAGGGTCGGGAAGCGGTCGCGGAGGAGACGGCGGGCGAGCAGGCTCGGCTCCGTCGCCGCCGCCCGGGCGAGATCGTCGTCGTCCACCGGGGCGTGGCGCTGCTCGCCGCCGCCGATCTGATCGCGACAGATCGCGCAGCGATAGTGCTTGCGGACCAGCCGCCCGGCGGTGCCCTCGCCGTCGGGTGACGCCTCCCAGATGAACTCGTCCACGACGGCGGGTCGGCCGCACGTGGGGCAGCGGGTGGCGAAACGCTCGCTGATCGAGACCTTGAGGCTGGACTGGAGGCGGGGCGCGGCGGCGATCGCCTGGAACGCCGCGTCGAGGTGACGGACGTCCGGCGGGCGGAGGACGACTTCCGCGAGGAGCCGCGTGAGCGGGTTCGACTCCAGGGTGACCGCACGGCGCTGGCGGTCGACCGCGGACCGGGCGACCCAGCCGCCTCGGCCGTGGAGGTCCACGACGATGTCGCCGGGGGCAGAGTGCGCCTCGATCGCCGCCTCGACGAGCTCGGGCGGCGGCGGCGGCCCGCTGAGCCGCTCGAACGCCGGCAGCGAGATCGCGGGATCGGCACGGGCGAGCGGGTCGTGGCCGGGCATCGTCGGAGCATTGTGCCACCCCCGCCACGGCGCCGGCCGCCGAGCGTACCATCCGGGCGCGGGCCACCCGGGCGGACGGCCACCCGGGCGGACGGCTACTCGGGCGGATGGCAACCCGGCGGACGGCCACGCGCGGTCCACACGGAGGAACGGCATGGTCGACGGATCGGCGGACACGGTCGAGGCGACGCGGGACGGCCTTCGGACGTGGAGCGCGATCCGCGACGCCGTCTCGGTCGCCGTCGTGGGCGCCGAACCGGCGCTCCGGCTGCTCCTCGTCGCCCTGCTCGCCGATGGTCACGTCCTCCTCGAGGACGTGCCGGGAGTCGGCAAGACGCTGCTCGCCCGCGCCTTCGCGCGCGCCCTCGGCCTCTCGTTCGCACGGGTCCAGGGCACGCCGGACCTCCTGCCCGGCGACATCACCGGGAGCGGCGTCCTCGACGGCGCGGCGTTCCGCTTCCTGCCCGGGCCCGTCTTCCACAACGTGCTCCTCGTGGACGAGGTGAACCGGGCCACGCCGCGGACCCAGTCGGCACTCCTCGAGGCGATGCAGGAGCACCAGGTCTCGGTCGAGGGCGAGACTCGTCCCCTTCCCGACCCGTTCATCGTCCTCGCGACCGACAACCCCATCGAGTACGAGGGGACGTTCGCCCTCCCGGAGGCCCAGCTCGATCGGTTCCTCGTCCGCGTCCGCATCGGCTATCCGGACGAGGCGGGCGAGGCTCGGATCGCCCGCCGCCACCTCACCGCCGCGGAGCCGCTCGACGGGGTCCGCGAGGTCGTGCCGGGGGCCCGGATCGTGGCCATCCGCGAGGCAGTGCGCCGGACCCACGTCGGCGACGAGGTGACGGCCTACGTCGTCGCCCTCGTCCGATCGACCCGGGTCCACCCCGACCTCTCACTCGGCGGCTCGCCCCGGGCGACCGTGGGGCTGTTCCGGGCGGCCCAGGTCTGGGCGTTCCTCGACGGCCGCGCCTTCGTGCTTCCGGACGATGTCCAGGCCGTCGCGCCGGCCGTCCTTGCGCATCGGCTTCGCCTGGACATCGATCGCGAGCTGCGCGGTGCGTCGCTCGCGGCGGTCGTGGGCGACGTGCTCGGGACGACACCCGTCCCGCCGCCCCGCGACTGACGCGGGCGGACTCACCGACCGGCCGTCCGGGACGTCGATGTCCGTCCTCGTCGCGCTCGTCGTCGTGCTCGGCGGAGCGATCCTCGCGATCCCCGGCGTCGTCGCCATCGGCGTCGCGGCCCTCGGCCTCTCGATCACCCGGACGGCGTGGCTTCGATATGGCGCGCGGACGGTGACCTATCGCCGCCGTCTCGCCACCGACCGGGCGGTCGTGGGCGACGAGATCGAACTCGAGATCGCCGTCCGCAACGGCGGCCCCCTGCCGCTCCCGTGGGTCCGGACGGTCGACGGGCTGGGACGCGGGGTCAGCGTGGCCGGACCGCCCGAGGCGGCCGGGAGTGCCGTGCACGGCGAGCTCGTCAACGGCTGGACGCTCGGGCCGTTCGAACTCGTGAGCCGGCGGTTCCGCATCCTCGCGACCCGCCGCGGCGTGTTCGAGCTGGGACCGCTCACGATCGCCGCCGGCGACCTCCTCGGCCGTTCCCTCCCGATCGAGGAAGCGAGCCTTCGGACGCGCTACCTCGTCCGGCCGCGGATGGTCGCGGTCCACGGCCTCGATGACACGCGCGACCGCGGTGGCGAGCGCCGTGCCCGGACGGGCCTCGCGGAGGACCCGAGCCGCTTCGCCGGCGTGAGGCCATACCGGCCGGGCGATCCGCTCCGGCACCTCCATCGACGCGCCACGGCGCGCACGGGCAGGCCCCTGACGAAGCGCTTCGATCCATCGCGACGACGCGACGTCGTGCTCGTCCTCGACCTGCGGGCTCCCGGCGGCCCGGGCGTCGGAGCGACGGAGCGGGATGAGGCCACGGAGGGCCTCATCGTCGCCGCGATGTCGCTCGCCAGATCGCTCCACGGTGACGGTGCGGCGGTGGGACTCGCGGTGGCCGGGTTTGCCGGGGGCGCCCGCCACATCCTCCTCCCACCGAACGGGACGGCGGCAGCCCTCGGCCTCCTCGCCGACCTCCTCGCCCGCCTCGACGCGATCCCGTCGCTGTCGTTCAGCCAGCTCCTCGACGACGTCTCGCGGCGGCTATCGCCGGGCACCACGATCGTGACGATGAGCGCCGTGGATCCGGGCCCCGCGCTCGTGGCGCTGCGACGCCTCTCGCGATCGGGATTCGGCGTCATCCACATCGCGTTCGGTCGAGACGCGCCGGCCCTCGCCTCCCGGGCCACCGCCGTCGGGATCGCGGCGCGGGCGGCCAGACTCGACGGACCATGGGCGACGAGCACTCGCCTCGAGTTCGTGGCGTGACGACGGCATCCCGCCGCTCCCTGCCGGCGTCCTCCCTCCCGGCGCTCGTCGGGCCGACCCTCATCGCCGTCGCGGAGGGAGCGTGGATCGCCGCCCTGTACGACGTTCTCGAGGTCGCCAGCGGCGGGGACCGCACGCTCGGACTCGCCTGGTTCATCGTCGCGGCGACACTCGGCCTCGCGGTCGGCAGCCGGACCCGAGCCGGCCACGACCGCGATAGGACGGTTGGCGCCGGGCTGGTCGTCATCGCCGTGCTCGGCTGGCTCGCTGCGCCCGGTGCGATCGCCAGGGTCGTCGCCGGCGATCCGGGACTGGCCGTGGCGAGTCATCCGGGCGGGTTCCTCCTCGGCGTCGCGGCGTTCCGGGGGGTCCTTCGCGGGCGATCGCTGGCGGACATCGGCACGAGCGACGCCGGGCTCGGCGGTCCGGCCATCTGTCTCGCCGGCGGCTGGCTCTTCGCCGGGGCGCTTGCCGACCCGGGACGGTCGGTCGTCGTCCACGCCATCGTCGGGCCGACGATCCTCTTCCTCATCGCCGGGCCGGGCGGGACGGCCATGAACCGCGTCGCGATGCTCGGCCGGGCGACGGGCTTCGGCTGGACCGCGAACCGGGCGTGGATCGCATCGCTGTGGGCCGGCCTCCTCTTCGTGGGAGGCGTCGCGGCGATCGCCGCGGCGGATGCGGGGGTCGCGATCCGCGATGTCGCGCCGGCGCTCCTCGTGCTGGCCGCCGTCGTCGTCGTGGCGCGGGCCCCATCGCCCGTGGCCCGCCAGGACTCCCGCCGGCGGACCGTCCTCGGCTGGCTCCTCATCCTCGGCGCGCTGTCCCTCGTCCTGTTCCTGCCGCAGTTCACGACCCAGCCTCGACCGACCGACGCCACAGCGGCGACGACCCAGTCGCAGGCAGACACGACCGGGCGGAGCGGTGGGGCGATCCTCGTCCTCGTCGGGCTCGGGATCGCCCTCGCCGTCGCGGCCGTCGTCCTGCGGCGTCGCTGGATCGCGGCCCCGACCGCCCGATCCGGGACGACCGAAAGGCGGCTCGTGGCGGTCGACTGGCACCGCCTCCGCGGAGGCTGGCGCGTCGCGCTCCGGCGGTCAGAGCGCCCGGAGCCGCCCGCCGACGCGGTCGGCGCGTATCTCGCCGCGCTCGCCACGCTCGGCGCCGAGCCGACGACCCGCCGGGCACGCGGCGAGACACCGGCCGACCATGCGCGCCGATTGCGCGCCGACGGTGCGGGCGGTCGCGCGCTCGACCTGCTGGCGGCGGACTATGCGCTCATCCGGTTCGGAGGGCGGGGATTGTCCGCCGTGGAGCACCGCCGGGCGCTCGGACGGTGGCGCCGCATCGCGGCCGAGACCGAGGAGCGGGCGCGACGGGACCTCGCGGCGCGGGCGGCGACGAGCGCTGCCGATGGCGGGGACGGAGCGGCGGGCCGGACGGAGGCCCGCGACGCGGCGACGGCGGCCCGGGAGGGCCGCGTCTGAGCCCTACGGCTCGTCGAGCTCGTCGGGCTCCTCTTCGAACGCCTCGTCCGTCGTCACGTCGGCGGGGAGGACGCGATCGAGATCCTCGATCTCCTCGTCCTCGACGTCATCCTCGAGGTCGTCCTCGAGGTCCATCTCCTCACGGATGAGGGTGCCCTTCGTGTACGGCCGGAGGTCGGTCGACTTGGCCGCGGCCGGGAAACTCACCTTGCCGTAGTTCTGCGGATCCTGGAACGTCTCGCGAATGATGATCCGGACATCCTTGTCGCCGAGCGAGGTGACGCCGGCGGCGTACTTGTTGCCGTCGGCGAGGAGCTTGAGGAGACGGGCCGCGACGCGCGGCTCGACGATGCCGATGCCCACGCCGTTGCTCACCGCGATGAGCCGGTTGCCCTCGGGATGGAGCTCCACGCTGTCGCCCGGGTTCACCTGGGCGAGCTTGCGCGGATCGGGGAGGTCGGTGAGGAACGCGAAGCCGGTCTTGCCGGTCTCCTCGACGAAGATGCTGACCGGCGCCTTGCTCCCGTCCATGGCCGGGACGGTCCGCTCACCGGCGTCCACGAGCAGCGTCCGGAGCCGGTCGATGTTCCGTTCCGCGATCCGGTTCGTCGGGTCCAGGGCGAGCGCGGTCTGATAGTGCTCGCGCGCCTCGCCGAGCTCGCCGAGCTCCCAGAGCGCCTTGGCGAGCCGGTTCTGCGTCTGCACGTCCGGGCCCATCTCGAGGATCCGGCGGTTCGTCTCCGCCGCATCCCGCCACTGGGCGGCGGTCGCCTGGGCGACCGCCTGCTCAGCGAGCTGGCGCTTCAGGCGGACCTGGTTCGTCGCGGTCGTCTTGCTGGTGTCGAGATCGGGGAAGGTCACGGCGGGGATCGTCCTTTCGGGCGGGTTGGCGTGGCGCGCCGGTGGGTGACGCGTCAGGCGTGGCGGGTGGGCGGGCATCCGCCAGGCAGTGGAGCATGGCAGCCGAGCCGCGGCTGGCGGCGACAGCACGACCGCTACTTGTAGCATCAGCCGCCCGAATCGTCAACGCAAGGATCGTCCGGTTGATGGGCGGTGTCGATGGGCGGGGGGACGCGCCTGGACGTCCGCGAGCCCCGGACGGTCTCATCTGCTCACCACGGGAACGTTGGAGGCGCAGCCGGGGTCCATTGCGTCTCCCGTGCTCTCCGGGTGGACGGTTGAGACGGATCGGGGCATCCAGACCCTGATTCTCCTTTCGAACGCTCCGGGGATGAGCGGATGAGAATCCACAGACCGCGCGCGAGGAGGCGACCGGAGGGCCCGCGATTCTAGGCGGCTGTGGAGCCGGCGAGCGCCGATCCCAGTCACGAGCCGCGCAGCCCCAGGTTCCAGGCGACGACGGCGATCGCGAGGAGCGCGAGCAGGCCCGATTGCCACAGGAACCGCGGGTCGCGACGGAGGGACGGGGCGGTGCCGCGGAGCGTGTCCCAGAGGTAGAACACGAGTGTCAGGAGTGCCGGGAAGACGAGGCGCGGGATGGCGATCGCCCGGAGGAGCCCGGCGCCGATGGCGATGGCGGCGGCATAGGTGAGGGCGGCCCACAGCGCATCACGGCGTCCGGCAAGTCGTTCGGCGGAGAACCGGAAGCCGAGGAGACCGGCCACGATCCCGTCCGCCAGGGCGATGATGGCGATGCCGGCCTCGCTCACCGCGAGCCCGCCGCCGGGAGCCCCGCCGCCCGGAGCCCCGCCGCCCGATGGTTCGGCGAGGCCGCCCACGACCATGGAGGCGGCACCGACGAAGGCGAGGAACGCGGCGACGAGCGCGACGGCGAGGAGGATGGACCGGTCGGCGGCCGACATGCCCGTCGGGCGATCGTGGACGCGCGCCTCGGCGTCGAGCGCGAGGTGGATGAGCCAGCCGGCGACGGCGATGGCGGGGAGCACCGCGAGCCCGAGCGGGACGAGGCGGATGGCGCCGAGCGAACCCGCCGCGGCGATCGCAGGGATGATGGACGCCTCGAGCGGGATCGGCGCATAGCCGAGGCTCCCCTCCCCGATGACCTGGCGCGAGCCGAGCCAGACGGCCGCGAACAGGAGTCCGGCGACGAGCCACACGAGCGGCCCGTCGAGGAGCCGCGAGAGGCCGACGATCGTCGCCGCGAGGACGACGAGTTCACGCTGGTGGCGGTGTCGCTGATCCATCCGTTGCGATGGTACGGGATGGCCGCCGCCGGACCCGCTCGGGCTTGCCCGCCGCCCAGGCGAGGAGGTCGGCGCGCGAGCGCGTGTTCACGACGCTCGACGGCTCCACCCAGGCCCGCCGCGCCTGGCCGACACCCCAGCGGAGGAATCCGAGCTCCTCGATGCGGTGGGCATCCGAATCGATGGCGATGAAGCAGCCGGCGGCCACCGCGAGCCTCGCCCGTTCGGCCGAGAGGTCGAGCCGATGGTCCGAGCCGTTCATCTCGAGCGCGGTCCCCGTCGCGGCCGCGGCGGCGAAGACCGCCTCGCAGTCGAGGTCGAGATCGTCCCGGCCCTCGAGCATCCGGCCCGCCGGGTGCGCGATGACATCGACGTGCGGGCTCGAGATGGCGCCGATCACCCGCGCCGTGAGCTCCGCCCGGGATTGCCGGCGGGCGACATGGAGCGACGCGACGACGAGGTCGAACGTGGCGAGGAGCTCGTCGTCGTAGTCGAGACGGCCGTCCGCCCGGATCTCGAGCTCGCAGCCGTGGAGGAGACGGAAGCCATCCGGCGAGGCGCCCTCCGGGAGCCGCCCCTCCGTCTCCTCGCGCTCGAACCGGGCGTTGAGTTCGGCGATGACCCGACGCTCCATGGCGACTCGCTCCGGGGTGAGCCCGTGGGCGATGGCGAGCGACCGGCTGTGGTCCGCGAGCACCTGGTAGGCATGGCCTCGCCGACGGGCCGCCTCCGCCATCGCCTCGATCGGATGGACGCCGTCCGACCAGTCGGAATGGCTGTGCAGATCGCCCCGCAGATCGGCCAGGCGGATGAGGACCGGCAGGCGCCCCGCGAGCGCCGCCTCGATCTCGCCGTCGTCCTCGCGGAGCTCGGGCTCGATGAAGGGCAGGCCGAGGAACGCGTACGCCTCGGCCTCCGTCCCGAACGTCCGGAGCGCCGCGTCCTCGCCGCTGGCCGCCTCGCCGTCCGCTCCGAGGCGGAGGAAACCCTTCTCGGACAGGCTCCAGCCGAGGTCGCGGGCCCGCTCGCGGAGCCGGATGTTGTGGTCGCGGCTCCCGGTGAAGTGGATGCGGTACGTCCCCGCCTCGCCGGGCGGCATGATCATGAGGTCCACCTGCGGCCCGTCCAGCAGGCGGATCGCCGCCTTGTAGCTCCCCCGGTTGAGGATCCGCTCGACGCTCCCGAGCGTCGCGAAGCGCTCGACGAGCGCCGCCGCCTCCGTGGTCTCGGCAAGCAGGTCCAGGTCGCCGATCGTCTCACGACAGCGGCGGAACGAACCGGCCGGCTCGACCGAGCGGACCCCCGGCGCCGCCTCGAGCTCGCCGACGAGCCGGCGGACGATCTCCGCCGCCTCGCCGAGGAGCATCCGGTCCGAGCGGCGTGACAGACCGGCGATCCCTGCGAGGATCGTCTCCTCCGTCTTTGCCGAGAGCCCGCGGATCGTCCGCAGGCGCCCCGCCTCCGCCGCCGCGCGGAGCTCGTCCAGCGTCGCGATCCCCAGCGACTCGTGGATGAGACGGACGGTACGGGGACCGAGCCCCGGGAGCCGGAGCAACTCGACGAGCGTCGGCGGGACTTCGTCGCGCAGCCGGTCGAGGAATCGCAGCCGGCCGGTCGCGACGATCTCGGCGATCTTGTCGCCGATCGCGGACCCCACCCCGGCGATCCGCGGCGGTGTGCCACGCCGGTACCCGCCCGCGACGTCGACCGGGCTGTGATCGAGCGCGTCCGCGGCGCGGTGATAGGCCACGGTCTTGAAGACGAGCTCGCCCTTCAGCTCGAGGAGGTCGCCGATCTCATGGAAGATCCGGGCGAGGTCGCCGTTGGTCGGCGATCCGAGCGGCGGGTCCGGGTCGCGGGGCACGCCGAGATGGTAGCCGGCGCGGGTGGGGTCAGAGCGGCCCGACGACCACCCGATTCCGGCCGGCGCGCTTCGCCGCGTAGAGCGCCCGATCGGCGGCGGCGATGACCTCGTCGATCGGTTCGGCCGGCGCGACGGAGACCGCGACGCCCACCGAGACCGTGACCCGTGAGCCGTGGAGGAGATCGAGGTCGAGCTCGGCGACCGCTGTCCGTACCCGTTCACCCACCTCCGCCGCGATCGACGGGCTCGGGTCCCGGAGGAGGATGGCGAATTCCTCGCCGCCGAAGCGGGCCGGCACGTCGTCCGTCCGGACAGCGGCCGCGATGGCCCCCGCGACGGACCGCAGGACCTCGTCGCCCGTAGCATGCCCGTACGTGTCGTTGAGACGCTTGAAGTGGTCGATGTCGATCATGAGGACGCCGAGTACGTCGTCCGCACGGCGCCGGCGTGCGAGCAGGCCGCAGAACTCATCGAAGTAGCGCCGATTCGGCAGCCCCGTCAGCGCGTCGGTGGACGCGCGCGCCTCCGCCGCCCGGTGCGAGTACGCCCGCTCGAGGGCGGCCGACGCCTCGACCGCGGCCCCGGCCAGGATCCGCCCGGCCGATCCCGTCCAGGGGTCCTCCGAACGCCTCGAGAGGACGATAGCGCCGACCGTTCCGGAGGACGTCACGAGCGGAGCCTCGATCGTGTGCCTGAGGCCGTACACGTCGCGGACGCGACGGGCGATGCGGGCCGCGATCCGCGCCTCAGGTCCGTCCCATGCGCCGCTCGCCGATGGCGGGACGGTCGTCGCCCCGAAGGCCCGGATGGCCGCCACGGCTCCGAGGACCCCCACAATCCCCGGCGGCGCGGCAGGTCTCCCGACGCCCACCGGCTGCAGCGTCCCCACCGGGATCGCGACCGGAAGGCGCTCGAGTCGGATCGGGTTCGCCCCCGGATCCTCGAGATCGGATCGCGGAAGGATCGTGGTCGAACTCGGGACACCGGGGCGCCGGCTGACGAGCGTCGCCTCGAGGGCGTCGGATTCCGGTCGGAGCCGAACGACGACCGTGTGGTCCGCATTCGTCCCCACGCCGAGCTCCTCCACGATCGCGTCGACGATGGCGTCCGGCGAGATGGATCGTGAAAGGCCGCGAAACACCCGGGCGAAGCTCTCCGCCTCCGATCGACGCTCGGCCTCGAGCGAGCCCACGGCCGATCGGTGCATCGCCACGGCGAACCCGGCCACCAGGACGAGGAGGCCGACGAACCAGTCGACCGGACGGGGAGTCCCGGCGAAGAGCCGGATGACGGTGACCAGCCCGAGGATGAGGAACGAACCGGAGAGGAGCCAGGAGGAGCGACGGATCGCCCGATCCTCGACGACATGATCGGACGGACGGCTCGTGGAGGCCTCGCTCACGGATCACAGCATGCGAGGTCCGGGGGCGAGGGTCCAGACGGCGAGGGGGGTACCTTTGGCGGCCCCGCATGGTACGAAGGTACCGCTCAGGCGGCGTCGCCCCGGGGGGCGGCCCGCGCCGGCTCCACGTTTCGACCGCTGTCCTTGGCCCGGTAGAGCGCCGCATCGGCGACCGCGATGAGGTCCTGACCGGTCCGTCCGGCCGCCGGGAAGGTTGCCATCCCGATGGACGCGGCGACCGGGACGGACCCCCGCGACGCGGATTCGAACGCCTGCTCACGGAACGCGGTCCGGATCCGATCGGCGACCGCTGCGGCGGCGGAGGAGTCCGTGTCCGGGAGGATGACCGCGAATTCGTCGCCCCCGTAGCGGGCCGGCACGTCCGATGCGCGAAGGGACGAGCGGATGATGTCGGCCGCCCACACGAGGACCCGGTCCCCGAAGAGGTGGCCGAAGTTGTCGTTCACGAGCTTGAAGTCGTCGAGGTCGATCATGAGGAGGCTGAGCGAGGTTCGCCCTCGCTGGGCGCGGACGATCTCTTCGCCGACCCGCTCGTGGAGAAAGCGGTGGTTGACGAACCCGGTCAGCTGGTCGTGATCGGCGAGCCGACGCGCGGTTTCGTAGAGCTTGGCGTTCTCGAGTGCCATCGCCCCCTCGTTCGCCATCGTCCGCACGAGCGCGAGGCGCCCCGGATCGAATGAAACCGCCTTCGTCGACGTGAGCTCGACGAGGCCGATGGACTCGCCCTTCGCGACGAGCGGGATCATGACGAGCGAGCGCCGGCCCTCGTCGCGGAGGATCGCGACCTCCGCCTGGTCGGCGGCTGGATCGTCGACGTCGACGAACATCGTCTCCTGGCGCTCGAGTACGCGTCGCGTGGCGGGGAATCCCACCAGCGTGTACTCCGTCTCCGGTGCGCCAACCCCGTCGCGGCTGAACGAGCCGGAGGTGAGGATCCGTTCGCCGGGCCGATCCCAGTAGCTGATCGTGCACTCGTCGACATCGAGCGCCTCCACGAGGTGCATGGCGATGAGATGGGCGACGGTCCCGGGATCGAGGCTTCGGGCGAGCTCGCTGCTCATGTCGAGGAGCCGGCGAAGCTCGCCGGCCAGGCCCTGCGTCCGGACGAGGAGCCGCGCGGATTCGACGGCCGTCGCCGCCTGATCGGCGAGGATCGTGAGGAGCTGCAGGTCCTCCTCGCCGAACTGTTCCAGTCCGAGCTTCGAGAGGGTGACCGCGCCGATGACCCGATCGTCGTAGCGCATCGGCACGACGAGCATCGATTCGTCGACATCGTCCGTGCCGGCGATCGTCACGCCCCGAGCATCGGCGTTGGCATCGCCGATGAGCAGCGCCTCTCCATGCTCCGCCACCCAGCCGGTGAAGCCCTCACCGAGGCGGGTCCGAAGGACCTCCATGTCGACCTTCTCGTACTCGCCCACCGAGCCGGCGAAGGCGATCGGGACGAGCAGATCCGGTGGCTCGAGGAGGTAGACCCGGGCGTTGTGGTAGTCGATGATCCCGCGCGTCTCCTCGACCAGGGCACGGCCCACGGACTCCACGGTGTTCTCGCGGTTCAACCGAGCCGAGGCGGCCTGGAGGACCGCCATCCGGCCGGCGCGGGCCTCCGCGCGCTGGAAGAGCTTGGCGTTCTGGATGGCGATCGAGGCGTGCGTGGCGAGCATGGAGACGAACTCCACGTCGGCGGCAGGCCAGTGGTAGGGCTCGTCCCGCACGACGCTGATGGCCCCGATCACTCGACCGTTGCCGACGAGGGGCACCACGAGATCGGCAGCGAACGGGTGCACGTCGACGTACCGGCGGTAGAGCTCCGCGGCGGGTCCGACGGCGGCGGGTCCGGCGGCGGAGACCGTGCGCACGTCGTCGCAGACCCATGGCCGTCCGCTTCGAACGACCTCGCCGAACCAGCCCTCGTTCGCAGCGATGATCGGCAGGCGGCGCGCGACGTGCGGCGCCAGCCCGGCCGTCGCGACCACCTCGAGCCTGTCGCCGTGGAGCATTCGGATCGCCACTCCGTCGCCGCCGAGCACGCGAAGGGTCTCGTCGACCACCGTCTGGATGATCTCGGTCTGATCGAATGTCCGGGTGAGCCGCCCGGCGATGTCGAGCACCGCCTCGATCCGATCACTGATGCCCTCCGCCACGGGAGCGATCGGCGGCGCGGTCGGCGCGGGGGCGGCAGCGGCGTCGGTCGGTGCGGGAGCGACGGCGGTCGGCACCTCCACGATCGCCGACCCCGGGGCGTCGGGTCGCGCGTGCGGCGGCGCGAGGAGACCGCCGAGGGCCCGGAACCCGGCTCGGACCGGATCGAGATGCGCGCTCATGTGGATCGCAGCGTGTCACCTCTGTGGTGCGCCTACGCCTCCGCTGATGTACCACACTGGTGGGTCCGAACGTACCCCGCTTCACGGCGCGTCGCAAGCCGGCGCGCGGCGGGCAGGGGACGTTCGCGGGAGCGGCCGCTCGCAGGCCCGGCGGGCAGGGACCCGCCAGGTGAAGAGTTGTTCATCCGTGAATGGTTCACCGATGCACGATCCTGCGACCCCTCGCAAGCTCGGCGCGCCACCGAGGTGCGGCTACCTTGCGAGCCTCCGGTGCTCGCGGCTACACTCGACGCGGCTCCCGTCGAGCGCGGCTCGCTCCGCCGCGTGCCGTTCGTCGGAGTCGCCCACGTCGTTCGGAGGACCCTCTGCCGGTGGAGACCGGACCCAGTACCGGACCCGAGAGCCCCCGCGTCAACGCTCGAGCCCGCGCGCCATGGACACCCACCCGATCCGTCCACGCTGACGGCTGAACCGCCACCCGGCCCGATCCCGGCCGGCGGCGGACCGGCCACCCCGGCGGGACGGACCCGCCCGCGAGGTGGCACATGCTGTATCTGAGCCAGGCCATCGGCCGGCCCGTCCAGGATCGGCAGGACGAGCCGATGGGCCGCATCGCCGATCTCATCGTCGCCGTCGGCGACCGCTATCCGCCGGTCACCGGCCTCGTCGTGCAGACGGACCGTCGCCGCATCTTCGTGCCGTGGTCGTCCGTCGCCCGGCTCGACGCGTCCGGCGCCCAGCTCCGGACCCGCACGATCGACATCGACAAGTTCCGCCAGCGCCCGAACGAGATCCTCCTCCGGGCGGACCTCATGGACAAGCAGATCGTCGACATCGACGGCCGGAAGGTCGTCCGGGTCAACGATCTCCGCCTCGACGAGGTCGGTGGGGCGTGGCACCTCGTCGCGGTGGACGTCGGCGGGGCCGGACTCCTTCGCCGCCTCGGCATCGAGGGCCCGTTCCGGACGATCGCCCGCAACCTGAGCCGACCGGTCCCCGAGAAGTACATCGACTGGGAGGACGTGGACCCGGTCGAGACCTCGATTGCCTCGATCAAGCTCCGCGTCCCGCACCAGGGCCTCGCCGAGCTCCACCCGGCGGACCTCGCGACGATCCTCGACCAGCTCGCCCCGCGCGACCGGGCCGGCGTCCTCGCCTCCCTCGACGATGAGGCGGCCGCCGACGCGATCGAGGAGATGGAGCCGGAGAGCCAGGTCGAGGTCCTCGAGGACCTGAGCCCCGAGCGGGCGGCGGACATCCTCGAGGAGATGAGCCCGGACGACGCCGCCGATCTCGTGGCGGATCTCGACGAGATCACCCGCGATCGCATCCTCGCCCACATGGAATCCGACGAGAAGGCCGAGGTCGAGGAGCTCCTCGGCTATGCCGAGGACACGGCCGGCGGGCTCATGACGACCGAGTTCGTCTCGGTTCCGGCGACCCTCACCGCGGCCGAGACGATCGACCGCCTGCGCGAGCTCGAGCCGGACGCCGAGACGATCTACTACGTCTACGTGGCGGACGAGGAGGGACGGCTCGTTGGCGTCCTCTCCCTGCGCGACCTCATCGTCGCTCGCCCGGAGGCACAAATCGCTGATGTCATGATCCGCGAGCCGGCCGCAGTGCGGACGTCGGACGATCGGGAGCACGTCGCCGAGATCGTCTCGCGGTACAACCTCCTCGCCGTCCCCGTGGTCGATCCCGACGAGCGTCTGGTGGGGATCGTCACGGTGGACGACGTCATCGAAGCGGTGGTCCCCGACTCCCGAACGCGGCTGCCCCTCCGGCCCGGCAGTCGTGGCGGAGGGACGGCGTGACCGGCGCCGAGCCGAACGGCGGCTCCGAGCTGACCGGCGCCGAGCCCGGTCCGGGTGGGTCCCACCTCGGGCGCATCGGCCCGAACGTCGATTCGGCACGTCGCCGCGTCCTGCCCGCGTTCCGGCGGACGCCGGCATGGCGGATCCGGTTCGCGGCCGTCCTCGGCGTTCTCGGTCCGGGGCTCGTCAGCGGTTTCGCCGACAACGACGCGGGCGGCATCGCGACGTATTCGCTCGCCGGGATCCAGTTCGGCTACGCCCTCCTGTGGGTCATCCTCGCGAGCCAGATCGCTCTCTTCTTCACCCAGGAAGTGGGGGCCCGGCTCGGCCTCGCGACCGGTCAGGGCCTGACCGGCCTCACGCGCGAGCGGTTCGGCGTTCGCTGGGCGACGTTCTTCGTCATCACCATGCTCGTCGCGAACCTCGGCACGATCATCGCCGAGTTCGCCGGCATCGGCGCCGCCCTCGGCCTCTTCGGCGTGCCGATCCCGGTGAGCGCGGCCCTCGCCTCGGTCGCCGTGGTGGCCCTCATCTCGCGCGGCAGCTACGGCCGGGTCCAGTGGGCCTTCGTCGGGATCGGGGTGGCGGTCTCAGTCGCGTATATCGTCTCGGCCATCCTGTCGCGACCGGACTGGGGCGCCGCCGCGTCGGCGCTCGTCGTCCCGCACCTCTCCGCGGCCCCGGCCTACTGGCTCGCCGTCGTCGGCACGGTCGGGACGACCATCACGCCGTGGGGCCAGGCGTTCATCCAGGCGTATGTCGTGGACAAGCGCCTCGGTCCCGAGGACATCAACACGACCCGCCTCGATGTCGGCCTCGGCTCGCTCATCACGAACGTCGTCGCCGGGTTCATCGTGGTGGCCTGTGCGGCGACGCTGTGGGCGTCCGGCCAGACGGGCATCACAGACGTCGCCCAGGCCGCCCGGGCGCTCGGGCCGCTGGCCGGCGACGCCGCGACGGTCCTCTTCGCCGTCGGCCTCCTCGCCGCCTCACTGCTCGGCCTCGGGGTCGTGCCACTCGCCAGCGCCTACACGGCGTGCGAGGCGTTCGGCTGGGAGACCGGCGTGGACTGGCGCTGGCGCGAGGCGCCGGCGTTCTACGGCCTGCTCGCCTTCTTCATTGGGTTCGCGGCCCTCTTCATCCTCATCCCGGGGCTCCCGCTCATCCAGGTCCTCTACCTCTCGCAGGTCCTCAACGGCCTGCTCCTGCCGTTCATCCTCGTGTTCGTCATGCTCCTCGCGTCCGACCGGCGCATCCTCGGCGACCTCGCCAGTGGCCGCTGGCTCCTCGGGATCGGCTGGTCGATCACGGTGGTCATCGCGGTCATGTCCGTCGTCCTCGTCTGGGCGACGGTCAGCGGGACCGCCTGACGAGCGACTGACCGCGATCGCCTGACGACCGATCGACCGCGGCCGCCTACGGGCCGAACACCCCGAGCGTCACCCACCGGCCCGCGACGGCCGCGAGCGCGGGGGGCAACGCGGTCCGGACGGCACCCCAGGCGTGGCCGAGGTTGGTCGGCAGGAGCAGGTAGGGGTAGCCGTTCGCCCGCAGCGCCGCCCCGAACGCGTCGAACTGCGAGCCGTAGAACGGCTCTGCCGAATCGCCCGAGGCGACGAAGTAGAGCGACCGTCGGGTGGTCTGCGGCAGCATCGAGAGGAGCTGGATCGGGGAGTGGTCGGCGATCGCCGCCGCGTCACCGCCGTACGGCCGCCAGGCGTTGAGTGTGGGCCCGGACGAGATCGCGGCCTGGTAGTAGCCGCTGAAGGAGATCGCCTGACCGAACACGTCCGGGTGGCGGAGGAGGAGCATCGGGGCGCAGAAGGCGCCGCTCGAGAATCCGAACAGCGCCCGGGCGGCCGCTCTCGGGATCGTCCGGAAGGTCGAATCCATGTAGCGAACGACGGTCGACGAGAGGTAGGTCTCGATCTGTTGACGCCCGTCCGACGAGTTCACGCACTCCGTGTCGGGTATCGGCGCGCCGTTCGTCGCCGCGAAGGCGACGATGACCGGCGGGATCCGACCCTCGGCGATGAGGGTGTCGAGCATTCCCGCGAACTGGATCGAGCGGTTCCACAGCTCGAACGACCACGGAACCTCGTAGATGACGGGGTAGGAGCGGGTCGAGGCGTCATAGCCCGGTGGCAGGTAGACCGTGAGCGTGGCGTACGGATCGGCACCGCTCGTCCACGGCGGCGGCAGATGGATCTTCGCGATGAGGCGGCCGCTGCCAGACGGGAGACTCGCCAGCCACGGCCGGGCGGAGCTCGTCGCGCCGGGGCCGCTCGAGACCGGCGGCAGGAGGCCGGAGGGCAAGGACGTTGGGGCCGCCGACGCGGTCGCGCCGGGTCCGCCCGCGCTCGCCGACGGACCGACGTTCGCCGAGGGGCCGACGCTTGGGTACGGCGAGCCGGGGAGATACCCGCCCCCGGTCGCGCCGCCGGGAGCCGCCGAGGGCGCTGGCGAGCCTCCCGCGCCACCCGCTCCCCCACCGAACAGCCCGATCGCCGGTGGTCCGCCGACCCGCATGTCCGCATCCGGGGCGTAGTTGAACATGTCGCCGAGCACCGGCACCGCGACCGCCACGACGATGCCGAGGACGAGGGTGAGGAACGGTCGCCAGATCCCGACGCCGCGGACGGTGCGGGCACGGACCGCCGCGACGGCGACGGAGACCGAGGCGGCCACGGCGGCCCGAACCTCGCCCGCGACGACCGCGGCCGCCCACGAGGCCGCGAGCCCACCGAGGACGAGGGCGAGCAGCGTGAGCGACCAGCCGACGGGCGAGAAGTGCCCCTGGTCGCCACCGGACGCCATCGCCGCCCGAGTCTCGGTGAGGAACGTCTGGCTGAAGAGGGCCGCCGCGGCGGCCAGGCCGAGCAAGGTCGCGGCGAGCCGTCGATCCACGACAAGGGTCCCGACGGCCGCGCCGATCGCTCCGGCGAGGAGTGCCGTGATCAACTCCGCCCGATCCGGGTCGAACCCCATGATGACGAGCGTGTCGTGGGTGCCGAGGAGGGCCCCGGTCGCCGCCATGAGGGCGACCATCGCGGCACCGACGGCCACCGTCACGAGCGGCAGGAGGGGGATGAGGCGGGAAAGGCTGGCGCGCAGCGTTCGTGCTCCTGGCGTCGCCGCCGGTCCGCGAGGCGGTCGCTCGAGTCGACCGACGGGCTCGAACGATACACCGGCTCCCCGAATCGATGGTCCGGCCGTTCCCCCGCTATGCTGCCGCGCGATGCACCCCCCGTCGACCCGAACGCCTCGCCGCCGCACGCTCGCCGGCCTCGCCGCCGTCGCGATCGCCATCGGCGCGCTCGTCGGCACGGTCGGGGTCCTCACCCGGACCGAGCAGGCCACGCCCGCGGGACCGCCGACCTTCCCGCCGATCCCGTCGTTCCCGTCGGTCGCCGTCCTCCCGCCCGGCGCCACCCCCGGCCTCGCGGCGACGATCCCGCTCGATCGTCCCGTCTTCCCGTACGTCGGCGACGCGCCGTGGCAGCTGCACCAGCTCCAGGGTGGTGGCCGCGTGGTCGAAGGGTTCGCCTCGCGACCGTCATATCTGCCCGGCGAAACGCTGCGCCTCGCGGTGAGCACGACCGCTTCCACGTACGCCGTGACGATCTTCCGCGTGTCGGGCACCGCTTCGGCCGAGAACCCGTTCGTGGAGGTCGTCCGCCTCGCGTCCCAGCCGGGCGGCCGCCAGGGGGCGCCGATCGTCGACCCGGTGACGAGGATGGTGAGTGCACGGTGGTCGTTCACGACGACCTTCGTCATCCCGTCCGACTGGCCGTCCGGGATGTACCTCGCCCGGCTCGAGAGCGGCGAGAACGTCCAGTCGTACGTCCCGTTCGTCGTCCGGAGCCGCGTGGCGACCCGCTACCTGCTCGTCTCGAGCGCCCTGAACTGGCAGGCCTACAACCCGTGGGGCGGCTCGGACCTCTACCGGACGAAGGTCGGCCAGCCCATCCCGGGCGTCAACCGGGCGCTCGCCGTCTCGTTCGATCGACCGTACGCCGCCGACGGCGGCGCCGGCCAGCTCTTCTTCCTCGAGCTGCCGATGGTCGCGTGGATGGAGCGGCAGGGACTCGACGTGAGCTTCACGACGGACTACGACCTGTCCGTCGCGCCCGAAGCCCAGCCGCTGCCGCGCGCGGTCCTCTTTAACGGCCACAGCGAGTACTGGGGCGTGCCGCTCCGCCTCTGGCTCGAGCGCCATGTGCTCCAGGCCGGTGACATGGGGCTCGGCGTTTTCGCCGCCGACACCGGCTACTGGCCTGTCGCCCTCATCGGGACGAGCGCCGACGGTCCACGGACCGTGACCTGCTACAAGAACGGGCCGCTGCCGGGCGGACTCGCGGACGGCGGGCCGACAGTGGGCGGGCCGACGGACGGCGGCACGGGGGCGAGCGAGCCGGCCGCGGCGAGTCCGGAGGGATCGAACCCGCCGGGCATCGAGAACGAGGGGGCGGCCGGCGCCGCGATCGCGTCGTTTCCACCGAATGGCCCCTACCTCGGGCCGTACGTGGGCCGGTTCCAGGCGCGTTCGCTCTTCGGGGTCGCCTACCAGCATGTGACGACGGCGATGGCGGCGTACACCCTGACCGACCCAGTTCCCGAGCCTGCCCTGCTTGCCGGCACCGGGATCGCGCCGGGATCGCCACTCGGCTTCTTCGCCGGCGGCGAGGTGGATGCGACCGGCGGCGCGGCCGGCGGCGCGAACGGCTCGAACGCGGCGATCGTCGCCGGCGCGTACGGCATCCCGTCGCGAGGCGGCGTCACCTCCTCGGCGGAGGCCGTCTACCGCGTCCTGCCCAACGGCGCCCGGATCTTCGCCAGCGGCACGTTCTACTGGGGCTGGGCGCTCGACCCCCGCTTCGCCGCCGGCCACAACGTCGTATCCGGCTTCGGTCGACTGACCCAGAACATCCTCGAACTCCTCGCCCGGTAGCCGCCGCCCGCGCTGTCGCGGCCGCTGAAGGCACCGGGCGCGGTTGCCGGAACGCAGGATCATCAATGCCACGATTATCCGGGGCCTGGGCCTCCGGATAGGGGGCCGGGCGGCCGGGCGGGGTCACGGGGATGGGCATCGAGGCGCAGCGAGCTCGGAGCGCCGTGCGTCCGCCATGCGCAACTGACCACGAACGTCGTCGCGGGCAGGCTGCTTAGTGCACCTGAGCGTTTCGGCTAATCGTCGGGCCGATATCGATGCACTCGTCGCCACCACTCGCGTGCCGGACCCCCGCCGCGCGGCCGCCGCGCGGCCGCCGCCCGCATCCTCGCGGATTCACGAGCCATTCATCGTCCGTTGCCTAGGCTGCGAACAACGCGCCCGGGATGGATCCCGGTCAGGCCGATGTTCGAGCACCTTGGAGCGGGTCCCAAAATGAAGCTGAAAGCCGCAATTGCGGTCGTCCTCCTCGCGATAGCGGTCGCGGCCGTCGGGTCGGTGTTCGCATCGCCCTTCGGTCCGGCGCCCGCCCAGTACCTGACCGCGGCGGTCGTGAAGACGACGGTCGCCCAGCAGATCGTCGCGAGCGGATCCGTCCGCTCCGCCGCGACCTACGACCTCGCCTTCGGGGCGAGCCCGGTCCTTGAGCTCGGCGCTCCCGCCGCCGGTGGAGCGGGCGGCGCCGTGTGGCTCGTGAGCACGGTCGTCGTGAAGACCGGCGACCGCGTGACCCGGGGTGCCGTCCTCGCCACCGCCGACACTGCCGCGGCGACTGCCTCCGTGCAACTGGCGAAGGCCGGCCTCGCCGCCGCGAAGGCGCGCCTCGCGGTCGACGGCGCCGGGCCGACCGCCGCGGATCGGGCAGCCGCCTACGACGCGATCCTCCAGGCACAGCAGCAACTCGATCTCGCCCGCCAGACGGGCACGGTGACGAGCCAGCAGAGCTCCCTCCAGGTGCGGCAGGCGGAGGCGGCTCTCGTGGCGGCCAGGGCGAAGCTCGCCGCCGATCAGACGGCCGGCCCGGTCACCTCGACGATCCAGGCCGACCAGGCCGCGGTCCTCGCCGCCCAGCAGCAGGTCGACACCCTCACGCTCGAGAACCGCGCAGCGGCCACCCAGGCAGGCGGTGCAGCGCAGGCGAGTGCCCTCAAGGTCAGCCAGGCACAGGCCGCCCTCCAGGCAGCGGCGGCCCAGCTTGCCGCCGACCAGGCCGCCCACGCGTCGGCGGCCACGATCGCCACCGATCGTGCGGCCGTCGCCCAGGCCCAGACGGCACTCGACGCAGCCAATCTCGATCTCTCCACCGCGAGCGCGTCGTCCAGCCAGGCCGCCCAGCTCAGTGCGCTCAAGCTGACCCAGGCCCAGCAGGCGCTCCAGGCCGCCCAGGCCAGGCTCGCCGCGGACCAGGCCGCCGGCCCGCCGGTCGCGACGATCCAGTCCGACCAGGCGGCGATCGCCACCGCCCAGGCACAGCTCGATAGCCTCAGGCTCTCCATCAAGTCATCCGCCACCCAGGCCAGCGGCCAGATCTCGTCCGCCGCGCTGTCCCTCTCGATCGCCCAGAACGGCTACGCGAGCAAGGTCGTCGGCGCGACCGCGGCCACGATCAGCACCGACCAGTCGGCCGTCGCCGGCGCCCAGGAGACGCTCCGCCTCGCCCAGCTCACCCTCGACGGAGCGACCCTCCGGAGCCCGGTGGACGGGATCGTCGTGGCGGTCAATGTCGTCGCCGGTGCGGCCGCGCCGGCGGGCCTCGACGTCGCCGTCTCCGCCGCGTCGCTCCAGGTCACGGCCACCGTCACGGAGACGGACCTGCCCTCGCTCAAGCTCGGCCAGAAGGCGGACGTCTCGCTCACCGCGCTCGGTACCACCGCGACCGCCACCGTCCTGTCCATCTCGCCGACCGGCTCGATCCCCGGGTCCGGTGGCGTCGTCACCTACCCCATCGTGCTCGCTCTCGCCACGCCGCCAGCGGGCACATTCTCCGGGATGAGCGCCCAGGTCACGATCATCACGGCCCAGGCGACGAACGTCCTCGCCGTGCCGTCCATCGCCCTCAACGGCGGGACCGGCCAGTACACGGTCCAGGTGCTCGACGCATCCGGGAAGCCACAGAATCGGCCGGTCCAGGTGGGGCTCATCACCGGGACCCTGGCGGAGATCACGTCCGGCCTGGCGGTCGGCGACCTCGTCGTCACCGGGACCGTCGCTCCGCTCTCGGGCACGAACACCTCCGGTGGCGGACTGCCGGGGCTCCTCCCCGCGGCTCCTGCCGGCGGCGGCCAGGGGGGTGGCTGACGATGAGCGCGCCGATCATCACCATCGATGGCATCAGCCGGATCTATCGGACCGGGCGGATCGACGTGGCGGCCATCCGCCGCATCGACCTCGTCATCCGCGAGGGCGAGTTCGTCGCCATCGTGGGGCCGTCGGGCTCAGGCAAGACCACCCTCATGAACATCCTCGGCTGTCTCGACCGCCCCACCACCGGCCGCTACGTCCTCGCCGGCACGGCCGTGGCGGACCTCGACGACGACGGGCTCGCCGCCCTCCGCAGCCGCGAGATCGGGTTCGTCTTCCAGTCCTACAACCTGCTGCCCCGGATGTCCGCGCTGGACAACGTCGCGGCGCCGCTCATCTATCAGGGTGTGCGGCGTCATGAACGCGAGGCCCGGGCACGAGCCGCCCTCGAACGACTCGGCCTCGGCGATCGCCTCGATCACGAGTCCACGGAGCTGTCCGGCGGACAGCAGCAGCGGGTGGCGATCGCCCGGGCCATCGTCACCGAGCCGGCGATCGTCCTCGCGGACGAGCCGACCGGCAACCTCGACGGCGCGAGCGGCGCCGAGGTCATCGACCTCCTCCATGAGCTCCACCGATCGGGCCGGACGATCATCCTCATCACCCACGAGGCGGAGATCGCCGCGGCAGCCGAACGCCAGGTTCACGTCCGCGACGGGCGGCTGGTCGCATGAATTCGCTCGATCTCGTCCGCCTCGCGCTTTCGCGGCTCCGATCCAACCGCCTGCGAGCCGTCCTCACGATGCTCGGCGTCATCATCGGCGTCGCCTCCGTCGTCTCCCTCGTCGCCGTCGGCGACGGCACCACCCGCGGCATCACGACCCAGCTCCAGAGCCTCGGCACGAACCTCCTCACGATCAACCCGGGCCGGGCCATCAGCGGAGCGAACGCCGGCGAGCCCGGATCGTCCACCTCGCTCACCCTCGCCGATGCGGCGGCGGTGGGCCAGATCCCGGGCGTGGTGGCGGTCGCCCCGGAGATCGCCACGACGCTGCCGGCGATCGCCGGCACGAAGAACACGACGACGACGATCGTCGGCACGACGCCGTCCTACGCCCTCGTCCGCAACCAGAGCGTCTGGCTGGGATCCTTCCTCAGCCCGGTGACCCAGTCGCTCTCGCTGCGGGTGGCGGTCGTCGGGGCGACGACGGCCACGAACCTGGGGCTCGGGGCGAACTCCGTCGGGACGGACATCAAGATCGGCGGCATCCCGTTCCGCGTGATCGGCATCCTCCAGCCCAAGGGCGGCTCCTCCGCCCTCAACCAGGACGACCAGATCGTCGTCCCGCTGTCCACCGTGCGATCCGAGTTCGTCGGTGGGATCAGCGTCCGCACGATCGGCGTCAGCGTTGCTTCCGTGGGCCAGATGGATGCGGTGACCGCAGCGATCACGACGATGCTCCAGGGCCGGCACGGGATCCTGCCTGGCCACCCGCTCGACTTCGCCATCGCCAACCAGGCGCAGCTCCTCGGTGCCGTCTCCTCCGTCTCGACGCTGCTGGCCGTCCTCCTCGCCGGGATCGCCTCCATCTCGCTCGTCGTCGGCGGCATCGGGATCATGAACATCATGCTCGTCTCCGTCCGCGAACGGACCCGCGAGATCGGGATCCGCAAGGCGATCGGCGCCCGGAGCCGGGACATCCTTCTCCAGTTCCTCATCGAGGCGCTCACGCTCTCGGTCCTCGGTGGCGCGATCGGGATCGTCCTCGGCCTCGTCATCTCGGCCGTGATCGGCCAGATCGCCGGCTGGGGGTTCGTCTTCAGCCCACTCATCCTCATCGTCGCGGCCGCCTTCAGCGCGGTCGTCGGCGTCGTCTTCGGGGTCTGGCCGGCGCGCCAGGCCGCCCTTCTCGACCCCATAGCCGCACTTCGATACGAGTAGGAGGCCCAACCCATGTCAGGTCCGTTCGAACCCAGTGCCAGCGTCCCCACCGAGCCGGTCGTCGCGACCGAGCCGGTCACGCCCGACGAACCCATCCTCCCGGCCAGACCCGCCCCGCGGCGGCGGAGCCGGATCGATCTCGTCCTTGCCCTCGCGGGGATCCTCGCCCTCGGCGGGATCGCCTTCGCCGGCGGACGGTACACCGCACCGGCGGCCGCGACAGCGGCTGACCAGAACTGCGGTGCGGGAGGCGGCGGCCCCGCGGCGTCCGGTGCCCCCGCAGTGCCGGACAACGGCGGCCAGCCGGCCGGCGGTGGCGGCTGAGACCCTGACCGGCGGGTCCGGGGCGGCTGTCATCCGCACCATGGCGCTCGAGATCGGCGGTCCGGCCGGCCGGACCGCCGAAGCGGCCGTCCCGCGGCTGGCCGAAGCGGCCGCCGTGCAACTCGCCGGCAGACCGCTCGGAGGCCTCGTGGACCATCGGTGGGATGAGCGTGAGCTGGTCCGACGATGCGCGGAAGGCTCCGCGTCGGCGTACGGCGAGGTCATCCGCACCCACCGACCGCGCCTCTACCTCATGGCCTACCACCTGACCGGCGCTCGGGGGACCGCGGAGGACGTCGTGGAGCAGGCGTTCGTCGTCGCCTTCCGCTCACTCGAGCGCAGCGATCCGCGACCGTCTCTCGAGCTCTGGCTCAACACGATCGTCCTGCGGACCGCGTCCCGGACGGTCGCCCACCGCGACGGGGCGGCCGCGACGCTGCCGAGCGCCGACCTCGCTGGCGCCCTGGTCGAGCTGCCGTTCAAGTATCGTGTAGCCGTCGTCCTGCGCCACATCGTCGGCCTTCCGAGCGCCGAGGCCGCGCGCGAGCTCGACCTGTCGCTCGAAGCCTTCGGGAGACACCTCCTTCACGGGACCTGGCTCATTCAGACCGCCATGGCCGACCGTCTTGGGCCAGCGGACAGCGATGACCTCGAGATCGCGCCTCCCCACGACGAAACCGGAATCAGATCGAAGGTGAACGGATGATCGCCACGCACCACGCCCCCTCTGTGCTGCTCACGGACGAGCCGACCCGTCCGGACGAGGTGCGCCCGCGTCCAGCGCGACGGGGGCGCCTTCGGATGGCTGGTCCGCTCGTCGCGACTCTCCTCGCGGTCGCGGCCTGCGGCAGTCCCGCAGCTGGGACGCCGTCCGCGGGTGTGGGCGGGTCGGCTGCCAGGTCGGGGAGCCCGAGCAGCGTCATCGGCGGCCTCATCGGCAGTTCGCCGGGCACAGGCGCCGGTGCGGGCGCATCGGGGGCGGGCGCATCGGGCCCCGTCGCCACGCCGATCCCACTCGGCGTCACGAGCGTCGCCGCGCCCTTCGCCGCCTCGCTCCTCATCGCCGATCGGGGGAATGGTCGCCTCCTCGTCATCTCGAACAGCGGCCGGATCCTCTGGAAATTCCCGGTCGCCGGGAGCCTCCCGAAGGGCCAGGCGTTCGCCGCGGACGACGCGTTCATCTCGCCGGACGGCAAGACGATCGTCACCAACGACGAGGATCACCAGGTGATCAACCGGATCGACATCGCCACCCGGAAGGTGATCTGGCAGTACGGCACGTACAACCGGGCGGGTTCGGGGAAGGGCCAGCTCCACACGCCGGATGACGCGTATCCCCTCGCCAACGGGGACATCATGGTCGCCGACATCGGCAACTGCCGGATCCTCCAGATCGCACCGGACAAGACGATCCGCCGGATGTGGGGCCGGACCGGCGTCTGCGTCGCGAACGCCCCGCATACCTACGGCGCACCGAACGGCGCGACCCCGCTCCCGGACGGCGGCGTCCTCATCACCCAGATCCGGGGGGCGCGGGTCACCCGGTTGAACGCCGCCGGCAAGGTCATCTTCGACATCCACGTGCCGCTCTTCTACCCCTCCGACGCGCAGCTCGACGCGAACGGCAACGTCGTCGTCGCCGACTATCACAGCCCGGGTGCGGTCATCGGCATCAGCCCCAAGGGCAAACTCCTCTGGCGCTATGCCCCCACGAGCGGGCCCGGACGGCTCGACCATCCGAGCCTCGCCACGCCGCTGCCGAACGGCCTCGTCTCCATCAACGACGACGACCGCCAGCGGATTGTGGTCATCGATCCACGGACCCTCCGAATCGTCTGGCAGTACGGGCACACGGGTCGGACCGGCACCGCGCCGGGCTATCTCAGCGACCCGGACGGTCACCAGCCGATGCCACCCGGCCTCTTCTGAGAGGGGTCCGCGCGGCGCGGGCGGGCGGACGCGGCCCCCAGGTCATCAGCACCACGACTAACCCGAACTTCCAACGCCCGGCGGGCAGACGCCTCGCCGGAGCGATGCCGATGCACCCGGCCGGTGCCGATCCCGTCCGCGGAAGACCGACCTCGGGGCGCGACCGCCTGCGCCGGCCCCTCGAGTTGGCGCGTCGGCGTTGGGTCGCTCGACTGACGTCCCGGATCCCGCTCGGACCTGCCGCTCTCGTCGAGAGCTTGCCGGTTCGCGGCAGTTTTCGAGCCGGTTAATCGTGGGGCTGATGTTCGCGTCGATCGCGCGAACGGCGGGTACGCGGTCATGGCCGACGCATCGCAGCTCGGAGGGCATCGTCGAGCATCGCGACGAACATCGCTTCCGTCGGGCGATGGTCGCCGCGCATCGACATCTCCGTCGCGCCGGCGAACAGAACGTCATCCGGTCGCGGCTTGATCCGAACGAACGGCGGAAGCCCGTAGCGAACGGCGATCCAGTTCGCCCATATGCGGGCCGTGCGTCCATTGCCGTCAGCGAACGGATGGATTCGGATCCATTCGCCATGAGCGTACGCGCACAGGCGCACGATCGCCGCGACGACCGGGGGAGCCGAAGGAACTCGGGCCGGCGGGACGGCGGCGTCAAGCGCCATCACCACGGCCGAGGTCGCGCTGACGAAGGCGTCGAGGGCCGCCGGGACGTCCCGGGCCCGCACAGCGCGACTGCTCCCGACGGCGACTTCGTAGTCGATCAGGCATGGGAAGAGCGGATCGCTGTCGCGTACCTGGCCGACGTAGTCCGGATGCGGCACGGCGACGCCGTCGTAGATCCGACGGTGCCACTCGAGCGCGGTCGCGACGGACGGTTTCGGTCGGGTGCTGGAGTCGGCCTCGATCAGAGGCCACAGGCTCTGGAGATTGGCGATGATCCTCGGCAGATCTGCGGGGCGGTCTTCGTTCCACGCTGGACACGACGCCAGAGTCAAACGCCGCGCTCGAAGGTACGGGCGACCCCGAAGGGATCCTCGTCAGACCGCACACGGAGGGCGGCGACGGGCTCAGGCAGGCCTTCAGCATCGGCGAATGCGGCCCACGCCTCCGCTCGCCCTTCGCGGCGATAGGAACGGAGCAGCTCGATCGTCCTCGAGAGGCCGCTCTCGAGGCCCAATGCGAGCACGTGCAGCTCGCGCTCGATCATTTCTTCCGCAAGCTGGTTCATCGACGTGTGCTGTCGCTCGGCCACGACCCGCAACATCTCGCGGGTACGCTCGTTTTCGAAGCGCAGCGGGAAGGCGGATCTCGTGCGGCGGACGGTCGTCATGTCTCGGAGCTTAGCTCTGCGACATCAGATGTCAAGGAATGACATCACACCCCCGGGATGGGCCAAGGCCGCTTCCGGAGAGGCCGGCGCCGGACTATCGGCACCACGATTAACCTGCCCACTGCCGGCCGGACCGTCGCACTGAGGGGAGCCGGGGCGTTACCGACCCCTCCGAAACGTCGTCGATCCCGTCCGAACGGTGCCGATTCCGTCCGCGGGGGCCGCGATCGGGGCTCCGGCCGCTCCCGTCGGCTCCTGGAACACCCCCGACTTCGCTCGGTCGCCAGGCGGACGATCGGTCTGCCCAGGCGCCCGGGAGAGCCCCTCAGCCTGCTCCGGCGACGCATCGGCCACGCGGGCGTAAAAACGGCCTTACGCGAGTCTCGTGATGCAGGTCAGCGAGCGCCTTCGAGCACTCGGAAGCTCACGGAGGGCATGACGCGCGCCACATCCTCGCGGAATGGCAGCCCGTCAAGGAGGACGCCCTTCCGCTTCGGTGACAGGATCTCGATTCCGATCACGGAGCCGTCTGCGGCATAGTTGATCCCTCGCGCGTCATCAAGACGCACCCGGTGATCCCACGGCTCATCGCTGACCGTCAGATACGCGGCATCGATTGACGCGTCGTACTCGAGCAGCAGATCCCTCATGGTTTCAACCCCTTGCGCCAGTTCGACACCACGCGGCCACCATGTCATCGGGATCCTCGTACGTTTGTCTGATCAGTCCTCTTGTTGAAGAGTAGGGGGCCGCGGGCCCGGAGTCGACTGGATAGGCGGGAACGCCGCTTCATCCGTCCGGCGCCTCGCGGCCTCCAGGACGGCCACCGCCCGCTTGCGCGTTACGGTCGGAAACTGTCGCAGGAACTCGTCCAGCGTGTCCCCTGCCTCGAGGTGCTCGAACAGGGCGTCGACCGGAACGCGGGTGCCGGCGAACACGGCGGCCCCCCACGCTCGATCGCCCGACCGGGTGACCAGGGGCTTTGGCTCAGCCATCGTGTCACCTCCTTTCGACTGCGGCCTCGTCGCTTGTCCACGTACAGTAGGCCGACGTCCAATCCTGAGTCCACCGCCTACGCCGCACCCGCCAGTCTGTCCGCCGGGCGGCCAGACTGGAAGTCTGCGGCCGGTCGGAGCGGCCCGCGGCCTGCTGTTCGTACCTCCTGCGCACCTCACGCGTGGTAAGCGCAGGCCGACGGGAAGTGTGGCGCGGCGGCAGGTCCGCCACGCTCGAACGCTCGATGCGTCGCCTCGGATCCGTCCGGATCCTGGCGACGGCGCTCTCTACGACGCACCGGGTGCGTAGGCGGAACGACGGGCCGGAACCCGAGGACGGCGCGTCGCTGCCACCTGGGCGGAGAGCAGCTCGGTCACCGCTGACGGATCGGCCGGGAAGCCCATGAGGAAGCCCTGCCCGAGGCGGCAGCCAAGCCCGACGAGCGCCTCGCGCTGCGCCGATACCTCGATCCCCTCGGCGATCGCTTCGACGCCCATCGAGCTCGCGATCTGGAGGAGGTTCTCGACGAGGGCGGCGGATCGGCCGCCCGTCTCGAGGGGCGCGATGAAGGACTGGTCGATCTTCATGATGTCGAGGGGCACCTTGACGAGGTTCGTGATCGTCGAGTAGCCGGTCCCGAAATCATCGAGGGCGACCCGCACTCCGCGCGCTCGCAGGCGCGCGAGGATCGGCAGGCTCCGCTCGATGTCGAGGACGACGGATTCGGTGATCTCGACGACGAGATCGGCGGCGGCGATCCCGGCCTCGCCGATCGCCCGTTCGATATCGTCTGCCGTCGCCGGATCACGGAGCTGGAGCGGCGACAGGTTGACCGAAACGTAGAGCGGCTGGGTGGGGTAGCGCCGCTTCCAGACACCGAGCTGGCGACACGCCTCCTTGACCACCCAGCGGCCGACCGGGACGATGCGGCCCTGCTCTTCGAGCATCGCGAGGAAGTCGGCCGGGTTGAGTCGCCCGCGCTCCGGGTGATCCCAGCGGAGGAGCGCCTCGACGCCGACCATCGAGCCCGACGCGAGGTCGACGATCGGCTGGTAGACGAGGGCGAACTGGCCGGCTGCGAGGGCGTGTTCGAGGTCGGTCCGGAGCTGGAGGCGCCGGACCACGTCGACGTGCGCGCCCTCCTCATAGGACTCGACGCGGTTCTTGCCGCGCTCCTTCGCGAGGTACATAGCGATGTCGGCGTTGCGCATGAGCGAGCCGGTGTCCGCTGCCTCCCGCGCCTCGGCGACGCCGATGCTCGCCGTGACCGTGAACTCGCGTCCGAGGACGGTGATCGGCGCCGCGATCTCGAGGAGGAGACGGTCCGCGATCGCGCGGGCCGCGTCCGGCGTGGCGCAATCCGGGAGGATGACGCCGAACTCGTCGCCGCCGAGCCGGGCGGCGAGATCGGACGGCCGGAGCGCCCGTTCGATCCGACTCGCGAGCTCGGCGAGGACGACGTCGCCCGCCGCGTGACCTGCCGTGTCGTTGATGCGCTTGAAGTCGTCGACGTCAATGAAGAGCGCAGCGAGCCGCTCGTCGCCGATCGCGAGCATGTCGGCGAGCCGATCGTGGAACACGCGCCGGTTCCACAGACCCACGAGCGGGTCGTGATCGGCGGCATGGCGCAGCCGGCCCTCGAGGCGGCGGCGCTCGATGATCGAGGCGTTGATGTCGCCGAACAGGTGCGCGATCCTGAAGAGGACGAAGACTGTCAACGCCGTCGAGGTCACCGCGACGCCGTAGAGCTTCTCCGGTGACGTCGCGACCCCGGGCAGCCACAGCAGGACCGGCGGGATGAGCATGGCGGCGCCGAGGCCGACGAGGCGTGCGCTCGACCGCCGCACGTCGGCGAGCCGAGGAGGCCGGAGCGCGCTCTGGACCATCCGCGGGTGGAGAGCGGCGGCGCCCCAGAGGACGTAGCCGATCGCCCAGCCGGGGTCGACGAGGCCCCCGAACGTACCACTCCCCTCGAGCGTCGCGAACGTGTAGGCGAAGTCGCTCGCGAGATAGGCAATGGTGCCGACGACGAGGAAGAGCCGGCCGATGCCCATGCCGGCCGGTGCGAGGACGATCCGCACGGCGATCGCGAGGAGCACGAAGTCCATGAACGGATGGACAAGGGCGACCGCATCGCCGGGGTTGAGCCCGCCATCGGTGATCGTCCCGCTGAGGAAGGCGACCCAGGCGACGACGCCGGCCGAGGCGGCGACGATGAGCGCATCGAGCATGGCCGCGATGTCGCGGCCGCCGCGCCGGCCACCGACGAGACCGGCGAGTCCGAGGGCGAGGACGCCATAGCCGACGAGGTAGATGGCGTCGGCGATCGGCGGCAACGGTGCCGCCCCTGCCCTGGCCTGCTCGAGCACGGAGTACGTCAGGTCGCCGAGTGCGAGGAGGGCGATCCCGCCCCCGACCCCGATCCAGCGGCCCGCGTTCGTCGGCCGGTGGAGGAACACGCCGACGAACACCGCGCCGGATGCTCCGATTCCGAACAGCGGGAAGAGCCAGCGATGGTCCAGGTTCGGGATGGCCGCGTACAGAGCCGCTGCCGCGAGACCGAGGGCGAGGTAGACGATCCAGGCGACTCGGCGGGCGGCCGGAAGGCGTCCGACCCGGGAGGGTTGATCGAACGTCGGTGCGTCAGGCCTCATCGGCGGGCCCCGACGTCGGGCTGCTTCGCTGGGTCATACCGCCACTGTGCGGCTGCGCAGGGCGACTGCCAAGGGTGACCCTTGGGACCTTGTGGTGCACTTCGGTTCCTGCACCAACCACGGCGAGCGCGCCGCCTCGACGAGGTCGCGGACCGTCGCCAGCGCCTCGTTCGCCGGATGCCGCCCCCCGCGCCTGCCGAGGCCGCGAGCTCAGCGGCTGAGGACATTCGAGACCGCGCCGAGGCACCCGGCGAGGATCCCGAAGGCGATGACGAGCTCGCCGAGGCGCGGGTTGCGCCGCTGGAGGTTCGCCGCGCAGGCCGCGGCGAGGGCCCAGACGGTCAGCTTGGCGACGATGAGCGGGCCCAGCTGATGACCCTCGACGAACGCCACGGCGATCGGGTTCCGCTCTGCCCCGATGCCGTGTTGCCCGATCATGGCGAGGAACGTGACGAGGTCGGCGAGCTGTGCCAGGCCGAACAGGGTGAGCCCGAACGGGGAGAGCAACGGGGACGTGGGGAGGGCCGGCGGGTCACTCGTCGCGCGCCGCGGCATCGTCAAGCGCATCCCCCGATGGTAGCGACGGTCACCCCCGCCCGTCGGTAGCGGTCGAGCCGATCCGCCGCAGCGTGAGAGCCTTCTCATCCACCCTTCATCGCTGCCATACGTCGGCGGGGCGAGGATGCGGTCGTGCCCGTCGAACGAACGCGCCGTCCCCCTGATTCACGTCTCGTTCATGTGCCGCAGCGAGGATCGACTCCCATGAACGCACTCGAGACGCGCAGCCTGTCCGCCGCGCCCGGAGCCACGGGCACCGACGAGCGGGTCGAGATCATCACCAACCACCTGCGGGCGGCGGGCACGGTCGCCATGGGGCGGTTCCCGCGCCTGTCCGACCTCATGAACCTCGGGGCCGGCTTCTTCGTCCTGCACGACGCCGTCCTGCTCGATCGGACCGGCCGGCCGACGTCGTCGGACACCGCCCCGGAGCTGTGGATCGACCGCGACGAGATCGCCTTCATGGGCGAGCCGACCGTGGCGCCCTGGGCCCGCCGCGAGGAATCGCTCCTCGTGCGCAAGGCACCCCGGCGGATGCTCTTCATCACCGGCGGCCACCTCGTCCGGGGCGATGCGTATCTCCACGAGGAGGCGTGCCTGCCGGCGTTCGTCGAGTCGGCCGAGTCGCGCTTCATCCCGCTCACCGGCGTGATCGTCCGCCAGCTGAGCGACCGGCGCCTCATCGCCCGCTACCCGTTCGGTCTCGTGAACCTCACCGCCGTCGTCGGCGTCAGCGAGCTGCGGCCGGCCCCCGGCGCGATCGGATCCTCGCAGGACTCTCGGAGCTGATCGTCGGGCTGCTCACCATGGGTGGCGCCCCGAGGTCGTGTACTGGAAGGGCGTGCTGAAGTGGCTCGACGGCCTCGCAGTGGCCGCGAGCGGATGGCGACACTCCCGTACCCGTGCTGGACGCCGATCGGGTCATCGAGGAGGGGTACCATCGGACTGTGGCGACGGAGACCGGCCGCGCGCATCGTAGCGAAGCCCTCGATCGAGGGTGGCAATCATCCAGGAGGCCATCCATGGCACTCTTCAACGCACTCATCGCATCCTTCCATCGTGACGAGGAAGGCCAGGGTCTCGCCGAGTACGCACTCATCCTCGCGCTCATCGCGGTCATCGCGATCATCGCCCTCATCTTCCTCGGCGGCCAGGTCAAGACGATCCTCAGCAACGTTGGCAAGTCCATCTAGGCGCGTCTCGCGACCAACGAGAAGCCGGGCCGCGGAGGGCCCGGCTTCTTCGATTCCGGGGCCGGACAGGCGGTCGTCGGGGAGGAGGCCGCGGGCGCGCCGCAGCTGCGTGTGGGCCAAGACGCGACCTCGGCGCCGAGAAACATCCTGCCGGCGAAACCAACGCACGCCGACCAGCGTCGGCTACCGACGACGGGCTCCCGGACCGTCCGTTCCCGGGGATCCCTCGCCAGACCGAGGTGCTCGGTGGTGAGCCCCCGTGTCGCCGGACACGCTGAGATCTGCCGTCGGGCCTGCGGCACGGGGCCGATGAGCGTCGCCGTTGGTCGCGGGTCGGCCCCTACCGGGCCCGCGGCAGGACAGAGATCGGCGGCTTGGGCTCGGGCGGGCGCGGCGTCGGCCAGCCGAGCAGCTCGGGCACCGTCACGAAGCGAAAGCCAGCCTCCCGGTAGAGGGCGATGACCGTGGGCAGGATGAGGGGGGTGAGCGCGGGCCCCCCGTGGGCGAGCAGCACGGAGCCGTTGGTGCCGTCCATGGCCGCCGCCACGAGCTGGGCCGGGGTGGCCCACCGCGAGGTGTCGGCGGCGCTCGTGTCCCACAGCAGCGTGGTCGGGAAGCCCGCTACCCTCGCGACCTCGAGGAGCGCCGCGTCATACGCTCCGTAGGGCGGCCGGAAGACCGGCAGCATCGCCACCCCGGTCATCGACTGCAGGATGGCCCGCGCCTCGCTGAGCTCGGCGGCCTGGGCCGGCGGTGCGAGGCGGGTCATCCAGGGATGGCTGCGGGTGTGGTTCGCGTAGGGGTAGCCGGCCGCCGTGATGGCCCGCCACAGCCCTGGATCGCCGAGCGTGGCATTGGCGTAGGGGAAGAAGGTCGCCGCCACCGACGAGCGGGCGAGGACCTCGAAGATGGCGCCGGTGCGCAGCGCCGACCAGTCGTCATCGATGGTGAGCGCGATCACCCGGGCGTCGCGTGGCCCGTGGAAGAGCGGGGCGAGCGCCGCGGCGCGCACGGAGGGCGCGGCGGCGCTGACAAGCACGAGCTGCCCAGCCAGCGCGAGGAACGCGCGCCGCGAGATGCCGCCCATCTGCCGATGCCGTCCTCCGTGCGAGACGACCGCCGAGAGTGCCATCGTAGGCGGGCCTGCGGGCCCCGACCATGGCCCGTTTGGCTCCATCCGTCCGCCGGCCGGCGGGCAGGCCCCGCCACGATCGGCTCATTCCGGCGCCGACGAGTTCCGCTGCACGATCCCGGGCCAGGCCGAAGCCGGGATGAACGCACTCGCGAACCTCGACTGACTCGGGCCCCGAACCGACGGCCATCGTCCCACGGGTCCATGAGCGGACCGTGAATCTCGGGTGACCACGGCGCGCCTGGGAATGTTAGGGAACCTGGTCGCGTCCACAGCGCCGCTCGGTGAGCAAGTCACCCTCCCGCGGTACCCGAAACCGAGCGCCCAGGCCTGGACCTGAACGGACCTCGCCGGGAGGGCGGGGTCCGTTGCGGTTACGGGAGGGGGCGGGAGGGAGGTACCGCCCCGGATGGGGTCAGTAGAGCCAGCGGGCCTGGTACTGCTTGGAGGCGACACCGCTGCTGTCCGTGCGGATGCTCGTGTGGGGCGAGAGGGCGCTCCAAGGTTCCGTCCACCTTCATCGCGATCCACACCACGCTCGTTGGACCCATCCTTGCCGCTCTCCACGCTCGACCGCGGCACACAGGTGATCGGCGTATCCTCCCCGAGGAAGTTTGGCGGGCCGACCGTCGGGGAGGCTCCCGCCGACGAGGTCAGGCACCATAGAGACGGTCGAGACGAAGGGAGCGCTGATGTCAGAGATGCCCGAGAGGCAGGACGTGCAGCTCGTCATCCACAGCGGGGCGCTTTTCAGCGGGGTGATGAAGGGGTTCGGACTCATCTTCACGGAGGACCGGGTCATCGGCTCCAAGGACTTCACGGAAGACCACTTCATTGAAGCTGCCCCGCTGAGCGATGACGGCTTGAAGAAGGTGGTGAGCCTCCTGAAGCACAAGCAGTTCGAGGTGCTCTATTCGGATCTGCAATCGGTCGAGGTGAAGTCTCCCGGGAAGTTCAAGCCTGGAGCGTTCGTCTTCCACGCCACCTCGGGTGACGAGCAAGTGAAGATCGGCGGCACGTTCGGCTCGCGCTTCAGCGGCGTGAAGGACATCGGCGAGATCGTCTCCGACGTGCTGGAGAAGTTCGTACCCGGCAAGGTGACGCGCTGAACTCTCGGGCCGTCCGCCGCGTCGATTGACGGGCATCCGGGCTCCTCAGCCAGAGCCTGGGCAGCCGGCGCCGGTCCGGTTCCGCTCCGTTGACGATCGATCTCGACTCGAGAGCTGCCTCTTCGCCGGACCCGCCCCGGGCCTTCCGAGGTCGCGAGCTCAGGGCCAGATCCCGATCCGACGGCCGGAACCCGCGACCGGACCTCCCGCGGGCCGGCGGACATGAACGGACCCCGCCGGGAGGGCGAGGTCCGTTGCGGTTACGGGAGGGGGCGGGAGGGAGGTTCCGCCCCGGATGGGATCAGTAGAGCCAGCGCGCCTGGGTACCGGAGGACGAGCTCGGCGCGTACGTCGAGTCGCCGAGGAACTTGACGAGGAACGACTCCCAGACCTTGGATCCGGCCTGGTACTGGTAGTAGGCGACACCGCTGCTGTCGGTGAAGATGCTCGTGTGCGGTGAGAACGCGCTCCACAGCCCGTTCGATCCCTTCACCGCGATCCAGACGCCGAGCCTTCGACCGGCCATGGCCGGGCTCGTCTGGAAGCGGACGGTGATCCACGAGCCCACCGCGACGATCTTCGTCGCGTGGCTGAAGCTGAAGCTGGACTGCGTCTGCCCGACGGCCGTGTCACTCGGGATCGTCACCGACGTCCGGACGCTGGTGCTCCCGATGAGGAACCCGCTCGTCGTGGCGGCCATCCAGGCCGGATTGCTCGTGGCGGAGAGGGTGTAGTAGCTCGCCGAGGCGAGGTTGATCGAGCAGCCGGAGAACGTCGCGACGCCGGCCACAACGGTCCGGCTGAGGCCGCTCGTGCAGTACAGGGTCCCACCGGCCGGGTTGCTCGCGATGGCGAGCGTGACGACCGTCGAGTAGTCGCTCGTCACGACCTGGTTGAGCGAGTTCTGGACACTCACGACCGGCTGCTGGAGCCAGATCGCGCCGGCCCCGCCGCCACCCGGCTGGGTGCTGAAGGCGAGATGCTGGGTGCTTCCGATGAGGAACGAGCCACTCGTGGCGGCGGTCCACACCGGGGTGCTCGTGGCACTCAGGGTGTAGTAGCTCGCCGAGGCGAGGTTGATCGAGCAGCCCGAGAATGTCGCCACGCCGGCCACCACGGTGCGGCTGAGACCGCTCGTGCAGGTGAGCGTGCCGCCCGCGGGGTTCGTCGCGATGGCGAGCGTGACGACCGTCGAATAATCCGTGGTGACGACCGCGTTGGACGCGTTCTGCACCGCGACGACCGGCTGCTGGAGCCAGATCGCGCCGGCGCCGCCGCCGCCCGGCTGGGTCGTGAAGGCGAGGTGCTGCGTGCTGCCGATGAGGAAGGCGCTGCTCGTCGCGGCTGTCCACGTCGGCGAGCTCGTGGCGGAGAGCGTGTACGTGTACGGCGAGGCGAAGTTGATCGAGCAGCCGTAGAACGTCGCATAGCCGTTCACCGCGGTGCGGCTGAGACCGCTCGTGCAGGTGAGCGTCCCGCCGGCCGGGTTCGTCGCGATGGCGAGCGTGACAATCGTCGAGTTATCGCTCGTGACGACCGCGTTGAGCGAGTTCTGAACGGCGACGACCGGCTGCTGCGCCCAGATCGCGCCGGGCCCGCCGCCACCCGGCTGGGTGGTGAAGGCGAGGTGCTGGTTCAGGGTGATATTGAACGCGGTGCTGGTCGCGAGAGTGAGGGAACCACTCGTCGCTTGCAGGGTGTATCCGACGCCCGGGTTATTGATCGACAGGCTGCCGAACGTCGCGATCCCGTTGACCGCGCTGACTGGGTTCGTGCCCGAGAGCGCGCCGCCACCCGGGTTCGTCGCGATGGCAAGCGTGACGCTGGCCGTGCTGTTGGTGACGACCTGGTTGTTGGCGTCGAGGATCTGGACCGTCACGACCGGGGAGATCGGCGCGTTGGCGGACGTGTTGGACGGCTGGGTGCCGAAGGCGAGATGCGTCGGGGTGCCGACGATCGTGAAGCCGGCGCTCGTCGCGGTGGTGAGCACGCCGCTCGTGGCCACGAGCGTCTTGCCGACGCCGGAGTTGCTCATCGTGAGGTTGCTGAATGTCGCGACGCCGCTGGCCGCCGCCACGGTGAGCGTTCCGCCGAGCGTCCCGCCGCCCGGGTTCGCACCGATCGCAACGGTGACATTTGCCGAGCTTGTGGTGACGACCTGACCGTTGACATCCTGGACCGCCACCGTGACGGGCGGCGAGATCGAAACGCCGACCTGGGTCGTGCTCGGCTGAGTGGTGAAGGCGAGTTTGTTCGCGGCACCAACGATCGTGAATGCGCTGCTGGTCGCGCCGGAGAGTGAGCCCCCTGAAGCAAAGAGCGTGTAGCCGACACCGGCGTTGTTGATCGAGAGCGTGCTGAACGTGGCGACACCGCTGCTTGCCGTGGCGGTGAGTGTTCCAGTGAGCGTCCCGCAGGACGGGGAGCAGGGGTTGTTCGCGATCGCGACGGTGACGACGGTTGAACTGTCGGTCGTGACAGTCGCGTTGCTCGCGTCCTGGATCGCCACGGTGACGCTCGCCATGGTCGCGCCGGCGGCGGTCGTGCTCGGTTGTGCGACGAACGCCAGGTGCGTCGCGGGACCTGCCGCGCTGGCCACCCCCGGCAGCAGCGATGCGAGGAGCGCCGCGGTGGCGATGGCCCCGAAGAATCCACGTCGAGTTGGTCGAGTCGGTTGTTGCATGACGAATACCTCCAGGGCGAATGATGGGCGCCGGCGGCCGATCCGTCGAACGGCACCCGTCGGTCCGCGGCCAACCCCGAGCGTATCGAGGCCGCAGGCCTCTTCATAGGATGGAAACCCGCCCGGGGCTACGGCGAGATCACGCCGATCATCCCATCGGCGTGTGAATGGACCGTGAATCCTGGCCGAACCGCCTGCGATCAGCGGACGGCGACGCGGACCACCGGGCTCATATTCGTCGCGTACGACGCGGTGCCGGTCACGACGGCCCGCCAGTACCAGCTCCCCGATCGCGGCAGCCAGTCGAAGACGGCCACGCCGGACGCCGACGTCAGGCGGCCCCAGCTCCCCGCGTACTCGTACGTCCGGCGAAAGGGGTCGTAGCGGTACAGCCGGAACGAGACGCCCACGGCGCCAGCCGGCGAGACGGACGCCGTCACCCGAACCGCGCGACCGGCAACGACGGACGATGGCGCCGAGACCTTGATGCCCCGGCGCACAGAGACGAGCACGTCCGCGGAGGACGCTCCGAGCGCGCTCGTCCCGGCGTACGCCAGCCGGTATGTCGTCGTCGACGATGGGGCGACCGACACGGACCCCTGGCCGTCCGTCAGCGAGATGGACCCGATCGACGTGAAGGCCGTCGCTCCGCGCGGCATGGACAGGACCTCCACCGTGACGCTCGGCGCGCCGCCGAGCGTCACGGTCAGTCGCGCGGAGGCCCCCGCGAAGACCGTCGTCGGCGTCGCGGACACGGTCATCGAGGTCGCCGCGACATCCGTGAAGACCCACGATCCGAGGGGAGCCGGCGCGTTGCCGGCGATGTCCGTCACCATCCCGAGCGTCGCGATGTACAGGGCGCCCGCGGTGAGCGGTGCCGACGGGACGAACGAACCCGTCCACGTCGTGGCGTCATAGGTATACGTCCCCGCAATGAGGCTGCCGTCCGCGGCCTGGACGATCATCCCGCCGGCTATCCACGAGGCGGGATCCATCGGCTCGTTGAAGCGGATCGTGAGCGTGGGTCTGGGACCCCCGACCTGCCCACTCGGGGGCGGCTGGATCTCAACCGCCAGCGGAGCGACCGTGTCGATGACGATCGAGGCGCTCACGGCCGGCGAGACGAGGCCCACCCCATTCTGGACGCGGGCCCACAGCGTTCGGGGACCGTCGCCGGGCTGGAACGTCCACGCGGTCTGCGTCTGATACGGGGTCCAGTTCGTCCACGCGACGCCGTCCAGGCTGAACGACATCGCGACGACGCCCGAGAGGTCGTCCGCGCCCTGCACCTGGACCGGGACAATGAGCTGGTTCGTCGCGGGGCGCCCGCCGGCCAGGCTCATCGAGACGGTGGGTGGGGTGTTGTCCGGGACCTGCTGGACGACGAGACGGAACGTCCCCTCCACGTTGGACGCACCGTTGAGATCGAGGTAGTACGTCCCGCCGAGCGGGGACGCGACGGAGAGGGATTCCGTGCTCGTGGGACCGGTGGACTTCGCGACGAGGCCCGTGGTGCCGTAGACGGTGGTGGCCGTCGCATCGAAGAGATAGAGGTCAAAGTCCGTGCCGCTCGTCCCCGTCAGGCTGACGAGGATGATCCGGCCGGGCTGGACATACAGGCGGTAGACGACGTCGTAGATCGGACCGCCGAGCGTGCCGCTGACGAGCGGTCCCGGCAACGGCGTCCCTGGGATGTTCGACGAGCTGTCGGCGAGCACCGGCACGGGGACGGCAACGAGCAACGATGCCCCCAGTACCACCGAGGCGAGGGTGACGATGAGGCGATGGCCGACGGTCGAGCGCTGCATGGTCAACGGAGGATACCCCTGAGATGCCGAACGGCCGGGGCGGAAGCCCCGGCCGTTCGATCTGTCTCAGCGATGACCCGGAGGGCCATCACCGAGGGAGTGCTCGAAGGTTATCGCCAGCGAGCCTGGACGGCCGCCGACCAGGTTCCCGTCGTCGCGCTGTAGGCGCGAACGGAGACCCAGGCCGGGGTCGAGGACTTCCACCAGAAGTTCGCGACTCCGGCGGAGTTGGCGAGTCGGGAGGTGAGGAGGGTGAACGCACCCCAACCACCGGCCGAGTTCTTCCTGGCGAACCAGATCTGGATGAGCTTGCCAGCCTGGCTGGAGCCGCCATTGAACTGCCACGTGACGTACTGGCCACGGACCGGAAGCTTGGTCGCGGTCGACCACGGGCCCTGGTTCGGCGGAATGCCGAGGGCGTTCGCGGCAGAGATCGGGGCCGGGCTGCCGATGGTGGCGTTGGAGACGGTCGAGAGGAAGTCCTGCGTCGTACCGCCAAGGTGAATGTCTTGTCCGGAGACACGGACGAGGACGGTGCCCAGGTGGGCGTCGGCCGTCGTCGTGTAGTGGATGTTGCTGATCACAAGCGTGCCGTTGCCGCCTGTGGACTGCTGGAGGACGGTGAAGCTGAACGACGTCGAATACCTCGTCAGCACTTCGCCCGTCGCGCGGCACGGCGTGAACACGTCCACCGGGCCGATGACGAGGCCGCTCCCGGACGCGGTGACGACCGGGACACTGGCGATGTCAGAGGCCTCGAGGAACGTGTCCTGGATCAGCTGCGCCGCGGAGCGTGGCAGGATCTCGACGCAGATGACCTCGTTGGCCTTCAGCTGGCCGATGCCGGTCTCCGCGATGGAGATGCTGCCGGCGGCGGCACTGGTGGTTCCGGGCGCGATGGCCGGCTGCGACAGCGCGGTCACCACGACCTGGTTGCGATAGACCGCCGTCGCGAACTGTACGGTCGCGGCGAGCGTGAGCGAGCTGACGAAGGACGACGAGCCGATGTACAGGCCGGCGGCAACGCCGCCGGGGGCCTGATCGGAGGTCACGTTGATGAGCGCGCCGGTCGCCGCGCTCGGCGCAGCGCCGATGACGATCGTCGACGCGGTGGTGCTGGCGGTCCAGACGGTCCACATGTAGCAACCGCCGCCGATGTTGGTGCCAACGACGATATTGGTGGTCGAGGCTGCGGCGCCATCCCGGAGGATGAGGTTGCCGCCGCCCGTGCCACCGACGACCATCGCGACTGGGGCCAGCGTGAAGGCGTAGGTCACGCCGACCGGGCAGATCTCGAAGGTGTTGGTCGCCGTGCCGATACCGTCCGTGAAGAAGCCCGCGGCGGCTTCCTTGAACGTGATCAGGCCGGCGGTCTGGTTGTTCTCGCCGATGTAGACCGTCGGGCTCGGCGCCGAGGCGGCGATCCCACGGAAGACGACGGCATTCGTGTTGGTCGGCGGGAGAACGGCCTGCGCCGCGCTCGTCGTGAGGCCGACGGAGATGAACGTGCCGGGAGCGACGCTCGAGGCGACGTCATAGAGGATCGGGGGGACCGAGAAACCGGTCGACCCAAGGGTGATCGTGGCGGCAGTGCCCGTGGACGCTGTATTCACCGTGACGGTCGCGGTGGTTCGGCTCGCCGAGATGACGGGTGCCGACAGCGTCATCGCGCCGTTGTTGTCGCTGACCACGGGTGCTGTCGAGAAGACGACGCCCGGCGTCAGGATCGTGAAGGTGAAGGTCGAACCGGCCAGCAGGAAGCCCGCGGAAGGCTCGGTGAAGAACAGGTTGCTGGCGAACTGGCTGCTCTCACCCGGGTAGACCGTGGCGTTACCGGACGAGCCGTAGCTGACGGCGGCGACGACGGTGCCGGGGGATGCGAGCGTGGTCGACACCGCGCAGCCGTTCGATTCGCTCACGACCTCATTGGCACCGTGGACGTTGGCCGTCGCGCCGATGGTGAGGGTCTGCTGGCCCGCAGCCGGCGTGTTCGCCGCGCTGGCCGTCGTCAGGGCGACGGACTCAGGGCTCGTGGCGAAGGTGAGGGTGCCGGCGCTGCTGAAGAGGCAGCCCGGGCTGGTGTTGTTGACGATGACGGAGGTTGCGCCGGAACCGATGCCGACCGAAATGGTGCCGGTCGCAGTGCCGCCGCCCGAGAAGGCAGCCGCTGCGGCGCCGGCGTTCGCGAACTGGGGCGCGGTGGCCGCGGTGATCGACGCCCTGATGGGGCCGAGGGTGGTGCCAGGTGCGGCCGAGATCTTCAGGCCGCTGATGAAGATCGACTCGATGTTGTTCACATCGGAGCCGGAGATGCCGATGGTCAGCGCATTGCCGGCGATGCTCGCGTACGCGCCGAGCGAACCGGTGGATCCGGCGGTGCTCGGGGTGCCGACGAAGCTCACGCTGCCCGCTCCGGGGAGGGCGGGAAGGATCGTGACGGTGAACGTGCCCGGATTGTTCGAGAGCGAGGCGATCGCCTGCTCGGTGAACGTGAAGCTCACGTTGGCTGCTGACGTGCCGCCGACCGGCACGTTGCCGGCGTTGCCGACGGTGATCGCCGCCAGCGCGGTCGGCGCGACCGCTGTTGCGAAGAGTGAGGCGATCAGCCCGGCACTCATGCCGATGCTCAACGCCTTCTTCTTGATACTCAAGTGGTGTTCCTCCAGTGAGGGTTACGTTTGACGATTCCTGGGTGATCCGGAAGCCGCGCTCCCGGGTTCGGATCGGCCCCTCTGCTCCTTTCGTCAGTCCCCGATCCGGCTGTGGTTTCCTGCTACCGATGCCTTCCGGAAGGCCCGGAACGGCATGACGCGCCCTGCGCGCCCTGCAGTTACGGCGATGTGCTGGACGACGCGCCCTGCGTCGCTGCGGGTGAGGCCGACGGAGGCGGCGTGCGACGCGGCTTGACCGTCGGCGAGGGGGTGGGTGTTGGCGTGGGGGTGGCCGTCGCGGTCGGCGTCGGCGAGGGCCCGATGGTCGGGCTCGGCGTCGGCGTGGGAGTCGGCGTCGGGCTCGGCGTGGGCGTGGCGCTCGGGGACGGCGACGCGCTCGGCGTCGGCGTGGGTGCCGGGCTCGCGGTGGGAGCGGCGGGGACCGGGGTCGCCGAAGCCGCCGGAGTCACGCGCGGTGTCGTGATCGGTGCCGGCGTGCTCTGGGCAGTCTGAGTCGGTGTGAGCGTCGGCGTCGCCACGGGCCGGATGGTATCACTCGACGCGAAGCGCGGAAGGTTGGAGCCGACCCACGTGGCCGCGAACACGAATGCGCCGCCGAGGAGGGCGACGGTCACGATGGTCACGACGACGGTGCCGGTGGTCCGCATCGCGCCGCGAAGGACCTGCGTGCGGAGATCCGAGAGCCACGACCGGTGCTCGTGCCGGCGGGCCCGATCGGCGAGCGCGGCGACGAGGATCCGCTCATCCAGGTCCGGCGTGGGCCGCGGCGTGGAGAGGGTCGCGAGGAGGGCGAGGACCCGGGTGCTGCCACCGAGCTCCGCCGCGCACGCGGGGCAGCCGTGGAGGTGGGCGGCGAGGCGGGTCGCGCCGGCGGCGTCGAGATCGTCGACGAGATAGGCGTCGATGAGGCGGCGCGCGGCGACGTGGTCGATCGGATGCTCGGTCACACCATGTACATGACCGCCGGGTGCGAAAAAGTTGCACGGGTGGGCGTAAACGGGCGCGCCGCTGTGCGCTTGACGGTGCGGATTCCGTCGCCATGATCGTGCCTATTGGCAAACGAGATACCCTGGTTGCCGACATGACGGCAAAAGAGATACCCTGTTTGCCGACATGACGGCCAGAACCATACCCTCGCTGGCGGACCTGTGAACGACGCACAACTCTTCGCCCGGCTTTCCGAGAAGTGCACCTGGTGGCGCGATCCGGCCGGCTGGGAGCGGGACGATCCAGACCTTAAGGCGGTCCGTGCAGTCTCCATCGTGTACGAGCCGGCGCCTCTTGCCGACATCCGGCCCAACGGGCTGTACCTGCTGCTCGGCCCACGGCGCGTTGGCAAGAGCGTCGAGCTGAAGCGAGCCATCGCGGCGGCCGTGTCAGGGGCCGCCAACCCGCGCTCCATCCTCTACTTCTCATGTGACGGGCTCCGGGGTGTTGACCTCCGGCGGATGCTCCACCTCGGGCGGAGCCGCTTTCCCGCCATCGCAGGGCCGCGCCACTGGTTCATCGACGAGATCACCGCGATCGACGACTGGCACGCGATCGTCAAGGACGAGCGGGACACGACGGCCTTCCGCGAGGACTGTGTCGTCCTCACCGGCTCTTCGTCGGCCGGGATCCAGGACGGAGTCGCCAACCTGGCCGGCCGCCACGGCGAGCCGGCCGATGCGGGCGAGCGCCTCCTGCTCCCGATGTCGTTCCGCTCCTTCTGCGCCGTGACGGGCGCGGACGCCAACGTCCCCCCGATCCCAGCCTTGCGTCCGCGAGACGTGTTCTCCGACGCGCCACCGCTCCTCGAGGAGCTTCAGGTGTTCATCCCCCAACTCGCCGACGCCTGGGAGAACTACCTTCACGTCGGCGGGTACCCGAAGGTCGTCTCCTCGTTCATGGACACCGGCGACATCGCCCCGGCCTTCGTCCGCGACCTCTGGAATGTCGTCCGAGGCGAAGCGTTTCGGTCGATGCGGACCACGCCACCGGAAGCTCTCGCCTTCATCGAGCGATTGGCACTCTCACTCTCAGGCCCGATCAACCTCTCCGACCTGGCCCGCGACGTGGGCTTCACTGACAACGAGCAGGCCGACGCACGCATCACCGAGCTCGTCACCGCATTCCTCGGCTTCCGCTGTTACAAGGACAACGACGGCCGGCCGAACATGAAGGCACAGCGGAAGTTCTACTTCACGGACCCGCTCCTGGCGCGTCTGCCCCACCTCGTGGATCCAAGCGCGGTCGAGCCAGTGGTCCCCAACGTCAGCGAGCAGCAGATGGCGCTCGCCCTGCATCGCTCGATTGAGCGCGAGATGCATGGCGCGTTCGTGGGGATGGCCGAGGTGCGGTACTGGGTGAACCCGAACTCGAAGACCGAGATCGACTTCGTCGGCTCACGGCTGGGGCTCGGCTTCGAGTCGAAGTACGTGGACACGGGCTGGCGCGGTGCGAGTCGGGCGATCGCGGCTCGGGGTGTCGGTGGTGTTGTCGCTACCCGCCGCGCGTTCGCGCTCGACGAGGACATGCTCGCCGTCCCGTCCGCGCTGCTTGCATGGCTGCTCGGGTCGTAGAGGCAGCAGCGAGGGAGCGCCGCATCTTGTTGGAATCCACCGGTCGCGTCCTGTGCAAGCCAGCATTGCGGGCGTGGGTCACGTCGGCCCGGTCACGAGGCGCTCGCCGTCTCGGTCTACAGCTCACGCATACTCCTCTGTAGTCAACATCCATGTGGAGTGGGCGCATGACGATGCTGCGGATCAGCGAGCGGACGAAGGCGGCGTTGCGCAGCCTGGCGGAGGAGCGCGGCGAGCCGATGAGCCGAGTGGTCGAGGAGCTCGTGGAGGCGGCCCGGACCGAGCGGTTCTTCGCGGACGCTGACGCGGCCTACCAGCACGTTCGCAGCGATCCCGACGCCTGGGTTGCCGAGCTCAGCGAGCGCGCCACCTGGGAGGCGACTGAGGCCGACGGTCTCGGCGATCTTTAGCGCTAGTCGTGGGGCTGATGACGACGTGGGCCCGATGACGACAGCGGGCCCGATCTGCAGGGCCTCACTCAGCCGTCCGTCGAGGACTGCCCACGCTTCGGCCTGGATCAGGGGCGTGATCAGCTCGACGACGAGCCGCCGCGGATGGATGAGCACGATGGCGAGATCGAACTTGCCGAGGTTCGGCTGGTGCCCGACGTTGGTGTCGCCAGTGACGAGGATGTCGCAGTTGGCAGAGAGCGCGGCGAGCAGGACGCCGTTCTTCGTGCCCTTCAGCCCGATATCCTCGACATGGTCTACGAGAAGCCCGGGTCGCGCGAAGAGCGGGGTCAACTCTTTCGGGATGTCCTCGTCGATAACGACGCGCATCCGCCTACGCCGTCGTCTCGAGAAGCGCCTCGACCTCGTCAAGCGCGGCAATGGCCTGCTCGCGAGAGACCGACGGGTAGTGCTTCACGAAATCGTCCACCGATTGGCCATCCTCGAGGTAGTCGAAGAGCACCTTGACGGCGATCCGCGTCCCGCTGAAAACGGGCGCGCCGCTGTGCGTCTCGGGATCGCGCGTGATCGCTGGCTTCCCCTTGCGGTCCATCGAGCCTGACCTCCGCCGCAAGACTACCCTCGGTCAGCCTTGGAGTCCACCGGTCGCGTCCTGTGCAAGCCGGCACTGCGGGCGTGGGTCACGTCGGCCCGGTCACGGAGGCGCTCGCCGTTGTTGGGACTCACCTGACTGCCGTGCGGTGGCCGCGGCAAAACGTGCACGGGGCTACGGCAGAATCGAGGCCGAGTACGGCTCGAACACCGCGATCGGCTCCCGCTCGGTGCGCGCGACCGCCGCTTCGAGCTCCCGTTGCAGCTCCTCCGGAACCTCCGGCGCGGTGCCTTCGTTGAAGTAGACGAGCGATCGCAGGAACGCCGCGGCCGGGAACTCGAACTGCGGATCGAAGATCGTCGTCGCATAGCCGATGATGTCGGCCAGCGTCTGGTCGTGGCGGAGGAGGGTCGCGATGTCGACGTAGTCCTTCCACTCGGATCGATCGAGGAGGGCCTTCGCCTTCGTTCCGGCGAGGTCGAAGACCGAGGCGACGACGAGCCCGTTCTCCTCGACGATCGACGGCTCCGCGACACACTGGAGGCTCATCCCACCGAGGAACGAGAACCGGACATCACTCGCGGTCGTGAACTCCAGGTTGTTCGGAGACGAGCGGTTGATGGTCACCCTCCCGAGCCAGGCAAGGTCGGCAAGCAGTTCCGTCGGGCTGAAGGACCAGGCCGAGAAGAAGTCGAAGTCCACCGACGCGCGGTGACCGAAACGCAAGGCCAGAGCCGTGCCGCCATACAGGACGAAGTGGTCCGGAGTATCTCCGAGCTTCGGCCATAGTCCTGCCTGGGGCCCGGAAAGGATCCCGGCTTCCGGATCGAGAACGGGCAGGTGCGAGAAGCGCTCCAACCGGCGCTCGCGACTCACGGCACATGCCTCACAGGGAGCGGCGTCGTCCGCTCGAGACCAAGAACGAGCAACCAGTAGCTCCACGAACGCCGATCGAAGACGCCCGCCGGCGCCTTGACCACGGCCTCGCGGAGCACTGCTCGACCGAAGTGATGCTCGACGTCCCGGACCTCGTCCAGCGAGCCGGATGCCATGACACGAGCAACGAACTCGAGCCTGCGTTCAAGCGTCGTCTCCGGCTTCTGCCACCACACGATGCGCCGCGCGATCTCCGCGATGCGATCGTCAGTCGGCTTCGGCGAGCGACGGCCGGCCGCATACTGCTCGATGTCGGACGCCAGCCAGACTCGTCCGCTCGACAGGGTCGCCAATGGCGACGGAAAGTCGAGTCGCGAGGCCCAATCGCGAACGAAGTTCGGCGGCAGGACGCCAAGGTAACGCGCCGCTTCACGAGTCCCCATCAGCCGGTCGGCCACGCGGAGAACGGTTCCGTCGTCGCGCTTGAATGCGCTGATCGCACCGTCGGCTGTCTCTACGGACCAGCCGAACCTGGCGAGCCGACGGATGCGGCATCCATTCCCCATATGGTCATGATAACATCATTATCAGACGGTCCAGCCGGTCGGTGCGTGGGCTGTGGATGCGTGGGCCGTCGATGCGTGGGCACCGCCGACGGATTCCCCTCAGCGGCGGTCGGCGCTCCCGGCGAGGCCGGCCCCCACTTTGGCGGGACCCGTCTTGGCGGACCTCGCGAGCGGGAGGGCCTCGTCGGTCGGCCCGAGTCGATCCGCGAGATCCTCGCGGAGCAGGCGCGTCCCGCGGAGGAGGTGGCTCTTGTACGTATTGAGCGGGATGTCCAGCTCGCGGGCGGCCTCCGCGTAGTCGAGGTCCATGACGTGGCGGAGGACCACGGCGGCGCGGTACTTGTACGGCAGGCGGTCCACGGCGGCCGCGAGATCGCCGCGCAGCTCGGCGGCTTCGGCGGCTTCCTGGGGGTCGCCAAAGGCGATCAAGCCCGCGATCGAGCCGGCGATCCCGGGGGCGAGACCTGCGCCGTTGGAGCTCATCGATGCCCCGAGGCCGGTCTCGTGGAGGGACTCGTGCAGTGAGAGTTCGTCGATGGAGGACTTCGGGCGCGCGCGCTGGCGCGAGGCGGCACGACCGGCGATGCGGAGGACGATCGTGTTGAGCCACGGATCGAGCGACGGGCGCGGATCCACCTTCTCGATCGACCGGAAGGCGGCGAGGAACGTCTCCTGGACTACATCCTCGGCAGTCTCGCGGTCACCGACGAGCCGATGGGCCAGGACGTACAGGCGCGGCCGGTGTCGGCGCACGAGCTCGGCATATGCCGACTCGGAGCCCTCCCTGCACCGCCGGACGAGCTCTCGCTCGTCCCTGCCTGGTTCGTTCACGATCCCTCCGCGCGGGCCGCCGGTGCGGCGACACCTCCCCGGTTCACGTGGTCGCCTCGACGCGTCGACGCGTCGACGCCGGTTGGCGCCGGTACGCCTGGTTGGCGCCGGCACGCTGGTTCTCACTGGTACGCCGGTTCTCGCCGGCACGCCGAACGGGCCCCGACCGCAGTCTGCCACACGCGACGGCGGATGGCCACCTCGCCCGATGGTCCCACGCACGCTGCCAAGGGGTGTAGCCCGGTCGCCGGGCGAGTCGGCGGTGAGTCGCGCGATGGGCGGCTGTAGAGTCGGCGGTGAGCGCGGGCGCCCAGGATGCGCTCGTGGACGATCGGCGGGTGGGCGCCCTCATTCGGGCGGTCCGAGTCCAACGCGGCTGGCGGCAGCGGGATCTCGCGGCGGCGGCCGGCCAGTCCACGTCCACCGTCTCGCGCGCCGAGCTCGGGCGCCTCGACGAAGTGTCGGTGCCTGCGATCCGCGCCCTCGGCGCCGCCCTGGACATCCGCCTCGAGTTCGCGCCGTGGTGGCGCGGCGGCGACCTGGACCGGGTCGTCAATGCCGGTCACACGGCGATGCACGAGGTGGTTGCCGCGCGACTCGCTCGGCTGTCCGGCTGGACCACGGAGGCGGAGGTGACGTTTTCGATCTACGGCGAGCGTGGGTCCATCGACCTCCTCGCGTTCCACGCGGCGTCCGGTTCGCTGCTCGTGGTCGAGCTCAAGACGGAGATCCCGGATCCCGCCGGCCTGGTCGCGCAGGTGGATCGGTACGTGCGGCTCGCGAGGACCGTCGCGGCGGAGCGAGGGTGGGTAGCGGGTGGCGGTCCGCTGGTCCGCGGGGCGGGTGGCAGCGGGGCAGGTGGCAGCGGGGCAGCGGTGAGCCGGGCGGCTGGCGGCGGGGCAGTGGTGAGCCGGTGGGTGGTCGTCGCCGAATCCTCCATGAACCGGCGCCAGGTCACCCGGCACCGGGCCCTCCTCCGGAACGCGTTCCCGACCGACGGCCGCGCCATCGACGGCTGGCTCGCCGATCCCCGTGCCCCGATCGCGTGCATGTCATTCATCGGTCCGGATCCGGGCGCCCCGACGCAGACCGACCCCGTCCCCGCAGCCCGATCCGGCTCGCAAGGCGCGCGGGCGGCGTCGTCGGGATCGCGACCGCTCGCCGCCGTCCGCCGGGTCCGGCCTCGACGAGGGCGCAGCTCGGCCCGCGGCGAGGGGTTGGGCGGCGCGGGGTTGGGCGGATCGGGGTCGGGCGGCGGCGGGGCGACATCGTGACCCGAGACGGGGCCACCTGGCCGTCGCGCGGCGGGCGGCGGCCCCGAATGTGGGCGAACTCCCGGGCAGTGGGACGTATCCGAGTGTCGGGCGGACGAAGCGGTCGCCGTCGCCCCGCAACGGTCGATCCCCGATCGATCCATGGCCGATTCGGCGTCGCTTTCGAGCTAACGCCCGCTCAACGGTCGTTAGCCGACTACCGGCCATCGTCAGGCCGGCCCGAGACGACGCGGACCCGGATAACGCCCGCGAGATGGGAAATGGGCGATGTTGGAGCTCGTCGGAGGCGGGGCCGGAGCCGGCGGGGCGGAGTCGGCGGGGCCGGCGGCGGGCGGAGTCGGCGGGACCGCCGAATGCCCCGCCCACATCACATCATGACGAGGCCGCCGTCCACGGCGAGGACCTGGCCGGTGATGAACGCGGCCTCGTCCGAGGCGAGGAAGGCGACGGCCGCGGCGATCTCATCGGTCGTGCCGAAGCGGCCGAGGGGAGTCCGCGCGGTGATCTCCGCGGTGAGCGCCTCTGGCAGCCCGGAGGTCAGCTCGGTGAGCACGAACCCGGGCGCGACGGCGTTCGCGGTGATCCCGCGCGATGCGAGCTCTCGGGCCGTGGCCTTCGTCAGGCCGATGAGCCCGGCCTTCGCCGCCGAGTAGTTCGCCTGGCCGGTCTGGCCCGCCTGCCCGGACACGCTCGTGATGTTGACGATCCGGCCCCGCCGCGCCCTGAGCATCGGTCGGGTCACCGCCTTCGTCGTGTAGAACGCGCCGAAGAGATTCGTCTCGAGGACCTCGCGCCAGGCCTCCACGCTCATCCGCATGATGAGGTCGTCACGAGTGATCCCGGCGTTGTTGACGAGGATGTCGATGGTCCCGAACGCTGCGAGTGCCGCCGCGACCACCGATTCCGCGGCCACCGGGTCCGAGACATCGCCCTGGATCGCGAGCGCACGACGGCCCATCGACTCCACCGCCGCGGCAGTCTCCTGGGCGGCAGCCTGGTTGCCGCGATAGCTGAAGGCGACGTCCGCGCCCTGGGTCGCGAGGCGAAGGACGATCGCCCGGCCGATACCGCGCGATCCGCCGGTGACGACGGCGTGCTTCCCGGACAGATCGATCACGGCAGGGCTCCTCGGGCGTGGACTCGGCAGGTCACGCGTACCTTACCGCCCGGCCTCGCCGGTCAGCTCGCCACGATCCCCGTGAGCGGCGTGGCCGAGCCCGCGACCACCTCCGATGCCGGAACGCCGAACCAGCCTTCGGCGATCGTCGCGTAGTACTGGGCCATCGTGACCTGGGCCACCAGGTCGTTGTTCCGATCGAGCGCGTCGAGCCGGGGATACGCGCCGTAGAGCCCGGGCGTCACCGGGCCGCTGAAGAGGGCGAACGAGGCCGCGCCGTGATCGAGACCGTCCGACGCGTTGTCCGGCATCCGTCGTCCGAACTCGGAGGTTGTCGCGACGAGCACCCGGTCCGCGATGCCGCGCCGCTGGAGATCCGAGAGGAACGCGTCCAGCCCGTCGTCCAGCTGGGTCATGAGCGCCGCGTGCCGGGCGAGGTGATCCTGGTGCGTGTCGAAATCGCCGAGGAACGGCACGTGGAGCACCCGGACGCCGTTGTCCTGGGCGAGGATCCGGGCCGCCAGCGAGAGCTGCGCGCCGAGCTCGGTCGTCGGGAAACCGGGATCGGCCGCCGGGAAGCCCTTCGCCACGTCGCTGAACCGGACCGCATAGGCGGCGCCCTTGCGGGCCGAACAGAAGGGCACCGGATCGGACGGGCCGTACTCGGCCATCGACTTCCAGGCGGTCGTCCAGACGTCCGCAGCGGCGAGCTGGTGCGGCGCCGGGAAGCCGCCCGTGCCGTACGGGTCCATGGACACTGTCGAGACCTTCGCAGAGACGAGGGCCGGCGTGGGACCGTAGCCGAGGGAGACGCCGACCGCCGTGGCCGAGGCGTCGCCGATGGCGTCGCAGAGGCGCCCGAGGAAGCCGGTCAGGGTGTCCGTCGTGCTGTCCATGTCGCCGGCGTACCAGCGCCGGAGCATCTCGAAATGGGACAGGTCCGGCGTGGGAACCCCCACCCCCTGGACGATGGCGAGGCCCCGGCCGTGGAGCCTGGTGAGCGACGGATGGAGCGCCACCTGCGCCGTCAGCGGCAGGACCGTTGCCGGATCCAGGGAGGTCCGCGGGCGCAGCTTCGCGTAGAGCGGGTTGCCGATGGGCGGGACCATCGAGACCCCGTCGTTGCCGCCGGCCATGTCGATGACGACGAGACGGCGGACCGAGACGTCCGCGGCCCGGATGGCCGGAGCCGTGCCGAAGCTCGGATGGAGGGCCGCTTGGGACGGAGCCAGCCCGGACGGAGCCGGTCCACCGGCGACCGCGGCGCCGTTCCGTCCGAGCGCCTCCACGAGCCCGCCCGCACCCACCGTCGCGGCGCCCGCGAGGAGGCCGTAGCCGAGGAACTGGCGACGACTCAGGAGCTTCATTCTCGGGGTGCGCATCGGTTGCCTCCGTCGTGTCCGATCCGTCAGGCGAGCGCGAATTCGGGCGAGCCCACGGCCAGGCCGAGCAGGATGGCCGCCCGCTCGTGCGGGTCGGACAGGGCGGTCGCGCTCGTCTCGAGGGCCTGCTGCGTGGCCGGCGTGACCTCCTCGATGGAGCACCGGTGGAGGGTCGCCGCGACAGGATCCGCCGCGCCGGCCACCTCCGCGATGCCGCTGGCGCGCGCACCGAGCGCGGCCCGCACGAGCGCGAAGCTCGGCGCGAGCCAGCGCAGACCCACGGGCCAGCCGGCGACGTTCGGCGGAAAGAACGGGACCTGACCCATGCGGACGCACAGCTGGGCGGCGAGCGACGGCTGCTGGAGCCCGAGGGCGCCCATGGCGGCGGTCAGCCATTCGACCGGATACCGCGGTCGCGTCTGGCGGGCGAGGAGGAAGGCCGGATCCTTGAGGATCCCCTCCACGAGCGGCCGGATCTGGAGACCGACGGCCTGGAACAGGTCGCCGTACTGCTGGCGCTGCGGCGGCGTGGGATCCGTGCCCATGAGGTAGGCGAAGAGCTCGCCGGCGATGAACGGCGGGCAGGCCGGCTGATCGCAGACGGTGTTGACCACGTCCGCGGCGGTCTGCACCGCGCGACCGAGGAGGGTGACCGGCGCGGACAGACCGCGGGACGCCACGAACCGCGACCCGCCGGGTGCCCGCGGGTCCAGCCGCCAGCCGGAGAGAGCCATGGCCGCCGCGTGAACGTCAGTCTGGGTGTAGTTGCCGCGGCCGAGCGTGAAGAGCTCCATGAGCTCGCGTCCGTAGTTCTCGTTCGGGGCCGCCGCCTCGGAGCCGCTCCCGTCCAGGTAGCGCAGCATCGCCGGGTCCGTGGTGACGCTCTGGACCATGGTCCGAAAGTCGCCGAGCGCGTCGGTCGCGAGGAGCTGGTGCTGTCGCCACATCGCGCCCCAGTCGCGGACCTTGGCCTGGCTGGAGGTCAGGTGGCCGTGCCAGAACCAGGTGAGCTTCTCGGTCAGGCCGGCGTTCGGGTCGCCCATCCGGGCGAGCCACCATCCGATCGGTGCGCGGTTCGGGAGCGGGGACAGGTCCGGGGCCGGGCCGATCGGCAGCGGCGAGGCGGAGAGGACTGTCTCGATCGCCGCCGCGATGCCGCCTGGCGCGAGCGCGTCCACCTGGCCCGGGAGCGGACCGAACGAGACCCGCCGGAGGAGATGCGCGATGAGTGCGCGATCGGTCACCACGGCCGGAGCATGCGGACCTGCCGACCGGGCGACAACGGCCGACCGGACGGCGTCCGTAAGCGCTGCGTAAGGCGCGGACGACCGCCGCGCGCTGCGATCAGCCGGTCCGGGCCGTCTCCGCGGCCGCGGGATCGGCCGCCTCGACCACCGGGGGTTCGCCCGGCACGACGTCCGAGAGGTCGATCTGGCGGCCGGCGACCGGCGTCGCCATGATCGAGGCGAGCGCCGCCGGGATCGGGTCCACCGCGTCCCAGTCGACCGGCAGCCGGACGGCGATGTCCTCCGGCCGGATCCGCTCATCGACGCCGACGCCCCGCGCCGGATCGGCGGTCCATTCGATCGCCACCGCGCCGCTCGTGAAGCCGGCCCCGAAGGCGACGATGACGATCCGGTCGCCGATCTTCACCCGCCCGGCGTCGACGGCCTCGGCGAGGGCGATCGGGATGGACGCCGCGGACGTGTTCCCGTAGCGCTCCACGTTGACGAACATCCGCTCCATCGGCAGGCCGAGACCCCTGGCCACCGCCTCGATGATCCGGATGTTCGCCTGGTGCGGGATGATGAGGTCGATCTCCTCCGGCTTGAGCCCGGCCCGCTCGATCGCGGCGAGGGCCGTGGAGGCGAGCGTCCGGGTGGCGAAGCGGTACGTCTCCTTGCCCTCCATCCGCATGTAGTGCTCGCGCCGGGCGACCGTTCCCGTCGACGGCGGTGCCTTCGCCCCGCCCGCCGGCAGCCAGATCATGTACGCCCCGGAGGGCTCCGTCGTCAGCTCGATGCCGAGCCCGCCGCCCGGCTCCTCCGACGCCGAGAGGACGATCGCCCCGGCCCCGTCGCCGAAGAGGATGCACGTGTTGCGGTCCGTGTAATCGAGGAACCGGGTGAGCGTCTCCGAGCCGATGACGAGGACGTGCTTCGCCATCCCGCTCAGGATGTGGGCGTGGGCGCTCGCGTACGCGTAGACGAAGCCGCTGCACGCCGCCGAGACGTCCATGGCCGCAGCCCGCGTGTTGCCGATCGCCTCCTTGACGAGCGCGGCGGTGGACGGCATCCAGTAGTCCGGGGTGAGGGTGGCGAGGAGGATGAGGTCGATGTCATTCGGCGCGAGGCCGGCGACCTCGATCGCCCGGCGACCCGCCACGGCCCCCATCGAGGCGGTGGTCTCGTTGGCCGCCGCGACCCGCCGCTCGCGGATGCCCGTCCGCGAGCGGATCCACTCGTCCGATGTCTCGACCATCCGCTCGAGGTCGGCATTCGTGAGGACCTGCGACGGGGCATAACGGCCCCAGCCGGTGACGTGGGCCTTGATGGTCACAGCGGCTCGACCTCGATGAGCGGGTGCTTCGCCTTGACGAGCGCGCCATTCTCCGCGACCACCCGGACGACTCGACCGGCGAGATCGCTCTTGATCTCGTTGAAGAGCTTCATCGCCTCGATGAGGCCGATGACGGTGCCCACGGCGACCTCGCTGCCGACGTTCACGAACGGCGCGGAGCCGGGCGCCGGGGCGTTGTAGAAGATGCCGGTGAGCGGCGCCTTGACGGACGGTGGCCCGGATCCGGCAGTGGCCGCGAGACCGTCGCGACTCGCGGATCCGGCCGTGGTCGCGGGCGTCGAACCAGCGGCAGTCGGGGTCTCGTGCCCACCGGGCGCGACGACCGCGGCGACGGCGAGCGCCGAAGGCTTGCGGAGGACGAGGCCCGTCCCGCCCGCCTGGACCTCCAGCTCGTCCAGGTCGCTCCGCTCGAGGAGGCCGGCGAGCCGGTCGATGAGGGCGAGGAGCGACGCGTCGCCGGGCGCGAGCGGGGAGATCTCGGGCGCGGACGAGGCGTCGCCGGGCGTCGGCTCCCCCGCCGCCTCCCCCGTCGGGTCGCTCGTCGGGTCGCTCGTCGGGTCGTCGTGCGATCGCTCGTCCGTCATCGGGCCCACCGCCGGAAGACGAGGGCGCTGTTCTGGCCCCCGAAGCCGAACGAGTTGCTCAACGCCGCCTCGATCGCGACCGATCGGCCCACGTTCGGGGTGAGGTCGAGGCCGGCCGCCGCCGGATCCGGGTCGACGAGGTTGATCGTGGGTGGGACGCGGGAGGTCCGGATCGCCATGATCGTTGCGATCGCCTCGATCGCCCCGGCCGCCCCGAGGGTGTGGCCGATCATGCTCTTGTTGGCCGTCACGGCGACCCGCGCCGCGTGCTCGCCGAAGATCGTGCGGATCGCCTCGATCTCGGCCCTGTCCCCCTCCACCGTGGACGTCGCGTGGGCGTTGAGGTGCTGGATCTCGTTCGCCGCGAGGCCGGCCTTCGCGAGTGCCCGCCGGGCGGCCCGGACCGCTCCGATCCCGCCGGGCGCGGGGAGCGTGAGGTGGGAGGCGTCCGCGGTGGCCCCGTAGCCGACGAGCTCGGCGAGCGGTTCGGCGCCGCGCGCATCGGCATGCTCGAGCGACTCCAGGACGAGCATGCCGGCGCCCTCGCCGATGACGAAGCCGTCACGGCCGGCATCGAACGGACGCGACGCCGCGGCGGGATCGTCGTTCCGCGTCGAGAGCGCACGCATGGCGCAGAAGCCACCGACGAGCTCCTCGTGGATCCCCGCCTCCGTTCCGCCGGCGAGCATGACCGCGGCGTCCCCGCGACGGATCGTCTCCCACGCCTCGCCGATCGCGTGACCGCCCGTCGCGCAGGCCGACGCGATCGCGAAGTTCGGGCCACTGGCGCCGGTCGAGATGGCGACCTGGCCAGCTCCCACGTTCGGGATGCCCATCGGGATGAAGAACGGGCTGATCCGATCCGGGCCGCGCTCCACGCTCGTGGTCACGTTGTCGATGACCGTCCCGATGCCGCCGAGCCCGGTGCCGAGGATGACGCCGGTCTCCTCGGCGAGTGCGCCCTCGAGACGCGCCGGCAGGCCCGCCGCATCCATCGCCTCGCGCGTCGCGACCAGGCCGAGGGCGATGTAGCGGTCCGTCCGGCGGAGCTCCTTGCGGTCGAGGACATGGCTCGCGTCGAGATCGCGGACCTCACCGGCGATCCGCGACGTGAGTCGCGCCGGATCGAATGCCTCGATGGTCCGGATGCCGCTGCGGCCGGCCACCATACCTGCCCACGTGGAGGCGACGTCATTGCCGAGGGCGCTCACCGCCCCCATGCCGGTGACGACCACCCGTCGCACCGGTGCGACGCTCACGCTCACGATGCGCGCCTCGCGATCCTCACCGGACGAGCTTCCCCGTCCGGACCGTGGCTGCCCGATAGATGTCGCCAGGGAGGCCGCGGGCGGTGAGGGCGTTGCTCACGGCGAGCGCGTCGAACTCGGTCCGCCGGATCTCCGCCTGAATCTCGTCGCCGTGAACCTCGAGGAGCGCCCACGACGCCGTGGGGTCCCCGTCGAAGACGTAGCCGGCCGAGCCGCCATTGACGAGCTGGCGCCAGCCGAAGTCGCGGATCTCCGGCACGTGGGTGTGGCCGCAGCAGACGATCCGGGCGTCCGTCCGGGCCAGGCGCTCGATCGTGACGGACGGGTCCAGGTCGCGGTCGAAGCCGGCCGTCTGGGAGCCCGGCGAGGCGTGGGTGACGAGGACGAGCGTCTCGTCGAGGCGGATGCGCCGCTCGGCGGGCAACCGGCGGAGCCAGTCCAGGCGCTCCTCGCCGAGCGCCTCGTGGGCCCATTCCGCGGCCCGCACGATCGTCTCCGGCACGTCGTCCGTGTACCACGGGAAGGCCGCCCCATAATCGAAGTCGGCGACGGCGATGTCTGTGTTGCCCTGGATGATGAGCGCCCCGTCCGCCTCCATCTCGCGGAGGCCGTCCACGACGGCCGCCGGGTCCGGACCGTTGAGCACGTGATCCCCGGCGACCGCGATGGCGTCCGGCTTCGCCGCCTTCACCGCCTTGCGGACCGCGGCGAGGGCGACGGCGTTGCCGTGGACGTCCGAGAAGACGGCGATCCGGGCGGTCATCGGAGCACCGAGGCGTCCGGGATGATGAAGCTCAGGACCGCCTCGCAGGCGACCTCGCCGTCCACCGTGGCGACCGCCCTCCCCCGCCCGAAGCGCCGGCCGAGCTTCTCCATCGTCACCTCGAGCCGGAGCGTGTCGCCCGGAGCGACGACCCGCTTGAAGCGGCACTCCTCGATGCCGGCGAAGAGGCCGATCCGATCGCCGAAGCCCGGCTGCTTGCCGACGTAGACCGCCATCGTCTGGGCGAGCGCCTCCACCTGGAGGACCCCCGGCATGACCGGCAGCCCGGGGAAGTGGCCCTGGAAGTACCACTCGGTCGCGGTCACCGCCTTGAGGCCGACGATCCGCCGCGCCGCCGCGTCGTATTCGACGATCCGGTCGACGAGGAGGAACGGCCAGCGATGCGGGATGAGGGCCTCGATCTCGCGGGTCGTGTGCACGGGCCCGGCGCCCGATGTCGCGGGCGGGATGGCGGCGGGGATGGCGGTGGGGGTCTCGGTCACGGGCGCCTCTTCTCCATTCCTGGGGTGCGTTCAGTGTGCCCGGCAGACGGCCGGAGGAACGGCCGGATGCGTGCAGTCGTGCATGACGTTGCGCGCGCCTGCCGCCCCGTCACGAGGACCGGCTGCCGGCGGCGAGGAACGCCGCCGCGCCGACCCGGTCGAGGAGGTTCGTCGTCATCCGGCCCTCGAGGAAGATCTCGTTCGCCAGGAGCGCCTGGTGGATGGGGATGTTGGTCGCGAGACCTTCGATGACGAGCTCGTCGAGGGCGACCCGCGAGCGGGCGATCGCCGTCGGCCGGTCCGGACCCCAGACGATGAGCTTGCCGAGGAGCGAGTCGTAGTACGGCGGAACGTCGTAGCCGACGAAAAGGTGGGAGTCCATCCGGACGCCCGGTCCGCCGGGCACGAGATACCGCTCGATGCGTCCGGCTTCCGGCCGGAAGTCCGCCGCCGGGTCCTCGGCATTGATGCGGAACTCGATGGCGTGGCCGCGGAGCACGACGTCCGACTGGGCGAACTCGAGCGGCTCGCCGGCGGCGATCCGGATCTGGGTCGTCACGAGGTCGATGCCGGTGAGCATCTCCGTCACCGGGTGTTCGACCTGGATCCGGCAGTTGATCTCGATGAACCAGGCGTCGCCCCGACCGTCGACGAGGAACTCGAGCGTGCCGACGTTCTCGTAGCCGGCGGCGATCGCGGCCCGGACGGCCCGCTCCGCAAGCTCCTCGCGCGCGATCGCGGAGAGGGCCGGCGTCGGCGACTCCTCGATGATCTTCTGGTGGCGGCGCTGGACGGAGCAGTCGCGCTCGCCGAGGTGGACTCCGCTGCCATGCCGATCCACCGCGATCTGGATCTCGACGTGCCGATTGTCCTCGAGCCATTTCTCGAGGTAGAGCGAATCGTCGCCGAAGGCGGCCCGCGCCTCCGAGCGGCAGACCCGGAGCGCCGTCTCGAGCTCGCGGGGGGTGCGGACCATCCGCATCCCCTTGCCGCCCCCGCCGGCGGATGGCTTGATGAGGACCGGGAACCCGATCCGATCCGCCTCGTCGAGGGCGTGGGCGTCGTCGCGCAGCATGCCGTTCGATCCCGGGATCGTCGGCAGGCCGTGGGCACCGAGGAGGCGGCGCGTCGCCTCCTTGGAGGCGAACCGCTCGAGGACGCTCGGCGGCGGCCCGATGAAGGTGAGCTCGTGGGCCCGGACGACCTCGGCGAAACCCTCGTCCTCGGACAGGAAGCCGTAGCCCGGATGGATCGCGTCGCAGCCGGTGATGAGGGCGGCGCTGATGATGGAGGGCGCGGACAGGTAGCTCCGCTTCGCATCCGCCGGCCCGATGCAGATCGCCTCGTCGGCGAGCTGGACCGGGAGGCTCTCGCGATCGGCCTCGCTGTAGACGACGACGGATCCCACGCCGAGCGCGCGGCAGGCGCGGAGGATGCGGAGGGCGATCTCGCCGCGGTTTGCGATGAGGATCTTGCTGAACATCACGCGCCCACCTCGACGTGGATGAGCTCCTGGCCGTACTCGACCGCGTCGCCGGCATCGACGAGGGTCCCGCCGACCATCCCGTCGACGGGGCTCACGACCTCCTGGAGGACGCCGAGGACATCGACGTCGCCGAGGCGGTCGCCGGCCCGGACCCGCATCCCGGGCCGCACGTCCGGACGCGGCTGGAAGACGCCGACGGCGGGCGAGGTCGCGACGGCCCGGCGCGACACGTCGGACGCTTCACCGGCCGGGCGCGGGTGGCCAGGTCCGACCGGGGTCAGTGGCGCGAACCCGTCGCGGGCACCGGGCGGCGGTCCGGCAGTCGGAGTGGACGAGCCGGTCGCCCCGTGGCCGGACGAGAGCCGGGATGCGCGGTCGAGGGTGCGACGGTCGCGTGCGCCGGACGGCGTCCCGGAGCCGGAGGCCGTCCCGGACCCGGATAGGTGCCCGGTCCCGGCCGGAGCCCGGAGGCGGACCTTCCATGGGCCCTCGCGGACCTCGATCTCGCCGAGGCGGCTTGCTGCGAGCTTGGCGACGAGCGCGGGGAGCAGCTCGTCCGCGAGTCGATCGATCGCCGCGTGATCCCGGGCTCGGCTCGTCTCGTTGCGGTGGTCGTCGGCGGGCGCCACTTACGAGTCCTCGCGCCCGGACGTGTCGCCCGGCAGGCCGAAGAACCCGCGCAGTCGCTCGGTGAACCCGGGCCGTTCCGCCGGGCGCGGTGCCACGCGCTCCACGACCGTGTAGGCGCCGAAGGTGCGGTAGCGCCGGTAGCGGGCGTCGACGAGCTCGTCGAGCGGGATCGCCGCGAGCGCATCGAGGTGCTCGACGATGGTGGCCCGAAGCCGTCGCGCCGTCTCCGCGTGATCGTTCTGGGCGCCGCCCGGCGGTTCGGGCACCACGACGTCCACGACGTCGAGGGCGAGCTGGTCCGCCGCCGTCATCTTCATCGCCACGGCGGCATCGGCGGCGCGATCCGGCGTCCGCCACAGGATGGACGCGCAGCCCTCCGGGCTGATCACGCTGTAGACGGCGTTCTCGAGGGCGATGACGACGTCGCCGACGGCGATGGCGAGCGCCCCACCCGAACCACCCTCCCCGGTGATGACCGCGACGATCGGCGTTCGCAGGCGGGCCATGAGGCCGATCGAGCGGGCGATCGCCTCGGCGATGCCGCGCTCCTCCGATTCGGGTCCCGGGTGGGCGCCCGGCACGTCGACGAGGCTGACGACCGGCATGCCGAAGCGTTCTGCGAGCTCCATGAGCCGCATCGCCTTACGGTAGCCCTCCGGGTGGGGCATCCCGAAGTTGCGGCGGATGTTCTCCTCGGTCTCGGCGCCCTTCTGCTGGCCGAGGACGACGATCCGCCGCTCCCCGATCCGGGCGAACCCGCCGACGAGCGCGGCGTCGTCGCCGAAGTGGCGGTCCCCGTGAAGCTCGATGAAGTCGTCCGTGATCCCGGCGATGAGCTCGAGCGCATGCGGGCGCCGCACGTTCCGTGCGTGCTGGACGCGGGCCCAGACCGCCTCGCGTTCCTCGGTCGGCCCGAGCGCGACGGGCGCGCTCGCCGCCGATCCGGCTTCTTCGAGGCCGAGGCGCGTCCGGATCCGGTCAACCACGACCGGCCTCGCGCTCCACGGGCGGCGGGGCGGTCACGACGGGCGCGGTGGCCGTCGTTCCAGGGGCCGGGGCGGTCACGACGGGCGCGGTGGTCGTCGTTCCGTTCGGCGGTTCCGAGTCCGGGATCACCCGCTCCGCGAGCGCGGAGAGGAACGACAGCGGACGGAAGCCCGGCAGGCCGAGCGTGTCGGATGGTGGCGTCTCGAACGTCGCCGGGACGAGATACCGGAGGAGCGCCGAGACCTCCGCCCGAAGCTCCATCCGCGGCACGACCCGGTCGAGGAACCCGTGCTCGAAGAGGAACTCGCTCCGCTGGAAGCCCGGCGGCAGCTCCGTGGCGATCGTGCCCGCCTGGACCCGGGCGCCGGCGAACCCGATGAGCGCGTTCGGCTCGGCGAGGTTGACGTCACCGAGGACCGCGAAGGAGGCGAAGACGCCTCCGGTCGTCGGGTCCGTGAGGATCGAGACGTACGGCACGCCCTCGGCGCGGAGTCGTTCGAGCGCCGCGACCGTCTTCACGAGCTGCATGAGGGCGAGCGTCCCTTCCTGCATCCGGGCGCCGCCGGACGCCGAGACGACGATGAGGGGGATCCGCGCCTCGAGGGCGGCTTCCGCGGAGCGGGTCACCTTCTCGCCGACGACCGCCCCCATGGACCCGCCCATGAACGCGAAGTCCATGACGCAGATGGCGACGGCCCGGCCCCCGATCGCCCCGAGGCCCCAGATGGCCGCGTCGCGCATACCGGTCGCGACCTGTGCCGCGGCGACCCGATCCGGGTACGCCTTCTGGTCCACGAACCCGAGCGGGTCGACGGACTGGAGCCCCTCGTCGCGTTCCTCGAACGAGCCCGGGTCGAGGAGAAGCCCGATCCGCGCGCTCGCCGACAGCCGGAAATGGTGGCCGCAGTTCGGGCAGACCCGGTGCTGCTTGTCGAGCTGCTTGTTGAAGAGGAGCTCCTCGCACGATGGACACTTCGTCCACAGGTCCGGCGGGTAGCTGTCGCGGCGCTGGCGGAACGAGGGCAGCTTGATCGGCATCAGCCGAGTCCCCGGCTGGGACGGGTGTGCCGCCAGGCGAAGAAGGCGGCACCGGCGAGCGACAGCGCGGCGGAGGTGAGGGCACCGCCGATGAGGAGCGGACGAACACGCCGGGCGGCCTCCGAGCCCACCGCCGGTCGCTCCTCGAGGTCGGGCCACGGGACGACGGCCGCGGCGCCCGCGGAGGTGACACCGACGCGTGCGGAAGTGACGCCGACGCTCGCCAGCCGCGTCGCGAGGCGCTCCTCGAAGCGGAACGATGGGTGGACCCGGCCGAGCTCCGCGACGAGCTGTCGGGCCGCGATCCGGATGGCCGGGTCGAGGTCGCTCGGCGCCGGGACGTCGATCGCATGCCGATCGCCGGCGGCGAGGAGCGCGTCGAGGTAGCGCTCCGTCCGCAACGCCTCGGCGGCCGGTCGCGGCAGTGGGAACGGGCTCACCGGCCCCGGCCGCCGAGGTCGCGGTGACCGAGGTCGCGCCCGCCGAGGTCGCGGGCGACGCTCCGCAGGGCGCGATGGATGAGCACGCGGACCGCGCCCTCCGAGCGGCCGAGGATGCCGGCGATCTCGGCCGTGGACATCTCCTCGACGAACCGCAGGACGAGGGCCCGACGGCGGTCGGCCGGCAGCCGCCCCACGGCGCGCCACGCGGCCGCGGCCTCGGCACGATCCGTCACCCGTCCCTCGAGATCGAGCGGATCGGCGACGGCGGTCGCCGCATCGAGTGTCGTCGTGGGGTGTCGACGGCGAGCGCGGCGCTGGTTCGCGACGACGTTGCGAGCGACCCGGAAGAGCCAGACCCGGAACGTCGAGGCGCCCTCACCATCCGCCGGCCGGGCACGCTCCTCGAAGCGCCCGAGATGGGTGAATGCGAGGAGGAACGTCCGCTCGGTGGCGTCCTCGGCATCGTGATGGTCGCCGAGCTCGTAGTACGCGTAGGAATACACCTGGGCAAGGTACCTGCGATAGAGGGGTTCGAACGCGGAGGCGTCGCGACGGGCCGCCTCCACGAGCGCGCGGTCGCGATCGAGATGGCGCACCCGCGAGCGTCCCGCCTCCTCCGCGGCGCTCACCCTTCCAAACACCAGGCGGGCCATCCCGTTACACCGGTCCGGCGAGACGAAGGTTGACGATCTCGCCGCTCATCACGTGCCGCTCGCCGTGGGGGGCGTCCGGATCCGCGACGACGAGCGCCCCGGAGCGGGGGTCCACGCCGAGGGCGCGGACCACCTCATCGCGATCCACCGTGCCATCCACCGCGCGGGTGGCCGTGCCATTCACCGCGCCGCCGACGAGCCGGACGTCCCGTCCGGTCGTCACCTGCCGGGTCACCCAGTCGCCGGCGTCGAAGCGCCCGCTCCGGAGGGCGAGGACGCGGGGCTCGACTCGCGCCGTGAACGCGTCGAGGAGGAAGGCGAGGTCGATCGGGCGGCCGCCGGAGACCTCGGCGAGGCTCGTCATCGTCGGGGCGAGGTCCGCCGGGAAGGCGTCCGGCCGCCAGCCGGCGTTCACGCCGATGCCCACGATCGCCCGGGGATCGCTGGTCCCGAGACCGCCTGTCTCACCGAGCACGCCGGCGAGCTTGCGGAGCGCGCCCGCGCGTGGATCGGCCGGCCCGCCGTCCTCGACGACGAGGTCGTTCGGCCACTTGAGGCGGATCGATCGATCGCGGAGGACGGCCACCTCCTCCGCCGCGTCCGCCATGGCCAGCGCGACGACGGCCGCCAGCTGCCAGGTCCGCTCCGGGGGGAGCCACGTGGGACGGAAGCCGAGCGAGAGGAGCAGCGCCGCGCCGTCGGGAGCCCGCCACGTTCGGCCGGAACGACCGCGGCCCGCGGTCTGCTCGTCCGCGATCGCGAGGCAGACCTCGGGGCTCCCGGTCGCGAGCCAGTCGCGGACGACGTCGTTCGTGGAGCCCACGACCGCGAAGCGCTCGGCCCGGCTGAAGAACTGCGCCTCGGACGGCGTACCCTCGGTCGGCGTCGCCGTGGGCGAGGCCCCCTCGGGGGACGTGGCCGGGCTCACGGCGTCGACGGTGTCGGCGGCGTGGGCGATCACGCGGTCGCCGGGACCGCGCCGATGGCGTCCGGCTGTTCGAGCTCGAATGCCGCGTGGAGCGCGCGGACCGCCGTCTCCACGTCCTCCTCGGCGATCATGCACGTGATCCGGATCTCCGATGTCGAGATCATCTCGATGTTCACACCGGCGTCGGCGAGGGCCCCGAACATCCGGGCCGCGTAGCCCGGGGCGTTCTGGATCCCGGCTCCCACGATGGACACCTTGGCGACGGACGGATCCACCGTCAGCTCCCGGAATCCGAGCTCCCCCACGGTGGGTTCGAGGAGCCGGCGCGTCCTGGCCAGCTCGATCCGGGGCACGGTGAACGAGAGGTCCGTCGCTCCGTCGTGGCCAACGTTCTGGACGATCATGTCCACATTGATGCCGGCGTCCGCGAGCGGCCCGAAGACGGCAGCGGCGACGCCCGGCCGATCCGGGACCGCGACGAGGGTGACCTTGGCCACGTTCCGATCGTGGGCGAGTCCCCTGACCTTGTTCCGTTGTTCCACGAGCGGATCCTCCGCGATGAGCGTCCCCGGGGCGTCCTCGAAGGAGCTGAGGACCTCGATGATGACGCCGTTCACCCAGCCGAGCTCGACGGCTCTCGTCTGCATGACCTGGGCGCCCTGGTGGGCGAGCTCGAGCATCTCCTCGTAGCCGATGCGGTCGAGCTGGCGGGCGTGCGGGACGATCCGCGGGTCCGCCGTGTAGATGCCCCGGACGTCCGTGAAGATCTGGCAGCGATCGGCGGCGAGCCGCGCGGCGAGGGCGACGGCCGTCGTGTCCGAGCCGCCGCGCCCGAGCGTCGTCGTCTCACCCGCCTCGCCGGCGGGCTGGCTCAGTCCCTGGAAGCCGGCGACGATGACCACCTTGCCGGCATCGATCTCCTGTCGGACCCGGGTGGGTTCGACTCCGGCGATCCGGGCCTTGCCGTACCGTCCGTCCGTCGTGATCCCGGCCTGGGCGCCCGTCAGGCTGATCGCCGGGACGCCGATGGCGTGGAGTGCCATGGAGACGAGCGTTGCGCTCTGGTGCTCGCCCGTCGCGAGGAGGACGTCGAGCTCCCGGGAGTCCGGCTCGTCCGTGATGGCGGCAGCGAGCTCGAGGAGCTCGTCCGTCGTGTCGCCCATCGCCGAGACCACGACGACGAGCTCGGAGCCGGCCGCGCGCTCGCTGGCGATCCGCCGCGCGACCCGGCGGATGCGGTCCGCATCGGCGAGCGACGAACCGCCGAATTTCTGGACGACGAGGGGGGCTGGCATCGCGGGGATTCTAGCAGCGGGCTCCGAAGGCACCCCACGGGGCGGCGGCAGTGCGGGCGCGAGGCGGGGCCAAGAGGCGGGGCGTCGGTCGCGAGGCGCTGCCTCCCTCCGATCCTGCCATCTGCTCACCAGGCGGTCGCTCGTCCGTCCAATCCTGCCGGATGCCCGCCACATGAGCAGGTGACGGTTCGCCGGTCCGAGAGGTGGGCCGGGTCACGCACGACGCACCCGGACCGGGTTCTCCCGGACAATGCACCCGCCGACCAACGCCCGCGTGGAGACCATTTGACAGCTTCCGGCCGGGCGAGGGGTTCCGGCCGGGCGAGGGGTTCGGCCGGGCGAGGGGTTCCGGCCATCCGACCGGGTACGGGTCATCCGACCGGGTACGGGTCATCCGACCGGGTACGGGTCATCCGGCCGGGCGAGGGGTTCCGGCCATCCGACCGGGTACGGGCGCACCGCTCTGGGCCGCTCCGACGTATGCTCGCCCGACCGCGACGCCGATCCGCGGCACATCGATCCGTCACGGCCGAACCGCGACGCCGATCCGCGGTGCCACGCGATCCGTCACGCCCATCCGCGACGCCGCCCCCTGCTCCCGCGACTCCCCAGGAGGGTCCGACCATGTGCTTCCCTGACGGGGCCGTTCCGCCGATCGCCCGGATCGCCGGCGGCGCACTCGATTCGTCGACATTCGTCCTCACGACGAGCGACGGCGCCCGCCTCGACGCGTTCGCGGCACGGCCCGCGAACCCCACCGGCGCGGCGATCGTCATCATCCCGGACATCCGGGGCCTCAGTCCCTTCTACGAGGAGCTCGCCCTCCGGTTCGCCGAATCCGGCGTGCATGCGGTCGCGTTCGACTTCTACGGCCGGACCGCAGGGCCCGTCGCCGAGCGAGGGTCGGACTTCAACGGCATGGAGCACGCCGGGCAGACCACCTGGCTCGGCATCCGGGCGGACCTCGATGCCACGATCGAGCGCCTCCGATCGGCGAAGGACCGAGCGCCGCGGTCCGTCTTCGTGGTCGGCTTCTGTTTCGGTGGCCGGTTGGCATTCGACGCCGCCTCGCTCGATATCGGCATCGCCGGCGCGATCGGCTTCTATGGCCTGCCGACCGGCTCCGGCCGCAATGACGCCCCGGTCCCGGTCGAGGTCGCCGATCGAATGCGCTGCCCGATCCTCGGGCTCTTCGGTGGGGCGGATCGGGCGATCGGTCCGGACGCCGTCGCCGCGTTCGAGGCTGCCCTCGCCCAGGGCGGCGTCGAGCACGAGATCGTGACGTACCCGGATGCGCCGCATTCATTCTTCGACCGGACGTTCGAGGAGCACGCCGGGGCATCGGCGGACGCCTGGGCCCGGACGCTTGCCTTCATCCGGGCTCACACGGCGCCGGCCGGAGCGGGTGGGCCGGCCTGATCCGGCGGTCCCGCGGGACCGACCGGCGGCGACGACCGCCAGGTGATCCGGCGGACGAGGAACGCGAGGACGAGGAGCACGAGCAGAAGTCCGATCAGGATCGGCAGGCCGACGACGGCGATCCAGATCCCCACCGTCGCGAGGCCCTGACCGAGGCCGAGGAGCTGAGCGGCCGCCCGGTCGAACTCGGCACCTGGATCCCAGCCCTTCGAGGTCTCCTTCACGGCGGCCGGCGGCGGCGCCTGGAAGAGGACGGTGAGGCTCGACATCGCCGCCTGATCCTTGAGGTGCGCCTGCTGCGTGGACAGCTCCTCGATCTGGCCCTGGACGGCGGTGAGCTGGTTCTGCACGTCGAGGATGTCCTGGATCTTCGTCGCCTTCGCCATGATCGCCTGGAGCGCAGATTCGGTGACCCGGAGGTTGTCGAGCCGGGCACCGAGATCGAGCACCTGGCCGGTGACCTCGGACGAATCGGTCTTCAGGTCGTCGACCTTGGTGGCGATGCCGCGGAGGGCATCGAGCGCGTTCTCCCAGCGATCGGCCGGGATACGGTACGTGACCGACGCCATCGCCCGGTCGCCGGAGTTCGACTCGACGGAACCGCTGACGTAACCGCCGAGGCCGAGGATCGCGGTCCGCGCCCGGAGGAGCGCATCGCCCACAACGGGGACCTCGATCGTCAGGGAGCCAGTCCTGACAATGTATGTCGTGTTCGTGACGACGCCCGGGCTGGTCGTCCCGGCGCCCGTGCCCGTCCCTCCGTTCGAGACGGCGGCCCCGGCAGCCGCCGTGGCCGCGGCACCTGCGGCCGGGACCGCGACAGGTCCGCCCGCGGGTCCGGTGATCCCGGTACCACCGTCCGCCGAGCCGGTGGTGCCGCCGCTCGCGAGGCTGCGGAACACCGGGGCGGCGGCGCTCGAACAGGCGGCGACGACGGCCATGACGACGAGGATCGACGCGACCCCGATGCCCCGGACGAGGGTGCGCCGGGATCGGGTGCGGGAAGTGGACGGCATCGAGAGGACCTCCGAGTCGCCGGCGGAGCCGTCGGCGGTGGGTCCCGGACGCGCGGGCCGGGGGACCGGTTCCGAAGGGCGGACCGGAGCCTGCCCGGAGTGGGCGGACCGAGCGCGGGCCCGGCGCGAGCCGACCGGCGCCGGCGCGGACGAGGCCCTCAGGTGCGGCTGAGGATCCGCGCCCCGGTGTTCCGCGGGCTCACGACCTCCACGCGCCCGACGAGATCGCGGTCCGCCGCGAGCGCCGCGAGCGCGCCTTCGATCCGGCTCAGGGTGGAGACGGAGTCGGCAAAGGCGATGACGGTGGACCCGGCGCCGGATAGGCACGCCCCGATCGCCCCGGCCTCCAGGGCCGCCGCGATGAGGAGTGGCAGCTCGGGATAGGCGGCCGCGCGATATGGCTCGTGAAGCCGATCGACCGTCAGTGCGGCGAGGAGATCCGTGCGACCCGTCGCGAGGCCGGCGACGCCGACCGCGACGCGCCCGATGTTCGCGACCGCGTCGGCGAGCGGTACGACCGCCGGGAGGGCTTGCCGCATCTCAGCGGTGGACAGGCGGAGCTCCGGGATGAAGAGGACGGCGCGGAGGTCGCGCGGCGAGTCGAAGCGGAGCGCCTCGATGCGCGGCGAGGGACCGTCGTCCATTGGCGCGGCGACCGTGAAGCCGCCGAGGAGGACCGCGGCGGCGTTGTCCGGGTGCCCTTCGATCGCCGAGGCGATGCGGAGAAGGTCGGGCGCGGTGAGGGGCTCACCGAGCAGTGCGTTGCCGGCGAGCACGCCGCCGACCGTCGCGGCGGCGGACGACCCGAGCCCGCGCGAGAGCGGGATCCGGTTGTGCATCTCGATCCGCCAGCCGATCCCCTCGGGGAGCGGTCCGCGGACCTCCTCGAGGACCGCCTCGAGTCCGCGGACGAAGCGGTTCGTACGATCGGACGGCAACTCGCCGACGCCTTCACCGTGGACGACGAGATCGATCGCGCCGCGGCTCCAGCCGCGGACCTCGAGGTCGATCCGGTCGACCTTCGCGAGGGCGAGGCCGAGGCAGTCGTATCCGGCACCGAGATTGGCCGACGAGGCCGGCACCTCCACGGAGATCCGCCGGCCGTCGAGCTCGGCAAGCCAGTGGATCACCACCCGAGGGCACCGGCGATCGCGGCGACGCTCGGTCCGGCCTCGAGGATGGGCGAGACGATCGATTCGGCGGTGTGCGGATCCTTGAGGCCGTTGCCGGTGAGGACACAGACGATGAGCGCGTCGCGGTCCAGTCGACCTGCCCGCGCGAGCTTCGCGATGCCGGCGACCGACGCCGCGGATGACGGCTCGCAGAACACGCCCTCGGTCCGCACCAGGCCGCGGTACGCGGCGAGGATCTCCTCATCGGTGACCGCCTCGATGAGGCCGCCGGACTCGTCGCGGGCGGCCGTCGCCTTCGTCCAGGAAGCGGGGTTGCCGATCCGGATCGCCGTCGCGATCGTCTCCGGGCGTTCGATCGGGTGGCCAGCCACGATCGGCGCTGCGCCGGCGGCCTGGAACCCGAACATCCGCGGCACGGCGACGACGATGCCGGCCTCGCGATAGGCGCGGAACCCGGCCCAGTAGGCACTGATGTTGCCGGCGTTGCCGACCGGGATGGCGAGGATGTCCGGCGCCCGGCCCAGGTCGTCGCAGACCTCAAAGGCGGCCGTCTTCTGGCCCTCGAGGCGGTACGGGTTCACCGAATTAACGAGCGTGATCGGATGATCGCCCTGCTCGGCGAGGGTGCGGACCGCCGCGAGGGCCTCGTCGAAATTCCCGTCGATGGCGACCACTCGCGCTCCGGCCACGAGCGCCTGGAGGAGCTTGCCAAGGGCGATCTGGCCCTTCGGCAGGACAACGACGACCTCGAGATCCGCGGCCGCGCCATAGGCGGCGGCGGAGGCCGACGTGTTGCCGGTCGAGGCGCAGATGATCCCCCGCGCCCCCGCCTCGAGCGCCTTGGCGACGGCGACGACCATGCCCCGATCCTTGAACGAACCGGTCGGGTTCTGCCCCTCCACCTTGACGTGGAGGCGGTCGAGCCCGAGCTCCGCCCCGAGACGACGGAGATGGACGAGCGGCGTGCCACCCTCGCCGAGGGTGAGCGCCGGCGTGGCGTCGGTGACCGGGAGGAAGCGCCGGTAGCGTTCGACGAGGCGAGGGCGAGCGGGCCCGAGCAGGCCGGCGGAAGTCGGGGTCACACGGTGGATTGTACGGGCGACGCGCCGACGAGCGACGGGCGGCGGGCAGCGGCCCGCCGGGCGGCGGTCAGGAGCGGGGCGCGGGCTCGTCGGCCGGGAGGATCGCCTCGTTCGGTGGGACGCCCGCGCCGGCGAGCGACGCTCGGACGACCTCCAGGGCGACGCGCGGGACGTGGATCGCGGTGCCCCCGTCAAGGGCGACCACGCGGACGCCGGCCATCGCCGCCACACCGTCGCCGGCCATCGCCGCCAGGTCGGCCGGCGCGGCTCCGGGAACGACCGCGAACCAGCCGCGATCCGGGGCCGCGTCCGGTGGCCCGACGAGGACGCCGTCCTGGGCCCGGGATGCGGGCGCGAGGCCGGCCCACGTGCTTCCCGCGCCCCGGGCGACGGCGATGAGGTCGCCGAGCACCGCGCTCGAGGTCGCGGCGCCGCCCGCGCCGGGTCCACTCATCGCGACGCTCCCGATCGGGTCCGCCCGGACTTCGATCCGGTTCATCGCCCCGGCCGTCCGGCCGAGTGGGTCGGCGAGGGGAACGAGCGTCGGCAGGACGGATGCCGCGATCCGCCCGTCGTCCAGCCGCCGGGCATCGGCCACGAGCCTGATCGCCGATCCGAGCGCGGCCGCCGCGGCGATGTCGATCGCCCGTATGCCGGTGATCCCGGGTCGCCCGGGCACGCCACCCGGGGCGGGGCCGGTGCCCGCGCCGACGACCGGCGGACGGCGCACGATCGCGGTCGGATCGACCCACACCCCGAAGGCGAGCCGGATGAGGATGACGAGCTTGTTGACCGCGTCGGTGCCCTCGACGTCCGCGGAGGGGTCGGCCTCGAGGAAGCCGGCCGCCTGGGCCTCCGCGAGGATGTCCGCGTAGGCGCCTCCGTCCGACGCCATCCGGCTCAGGATGAGGTTCGTCGACCCGTTGACGATGCCGCGGACCCTGCTCACCCGGTTGGCCGCGAGGTCCGCCGCGAGCGGTCCGAGGATCGGGATCCCGCCCCCGACCGCCGCCTCGAAGCGGAAGGTCGCCCCCGTCGATCGGGCGATCGCCTCGAGCTCGGCGCCGTGATGGGCGATGACGTGCTTGTTGGCCGTCACCACCGGCTTGCCGGCCGCGAGGGCCGCAGCGATGAGGGTGCGAGCCGGTTCGTCGCCACCCATCACCTCAACGACGACGTCCGTGTCGGGCGCCGCGACCAGGTGCGCGGGAGCGTCAGTGAGCAGCTCGGGAGGGAGGCCGGAGCGACGGGCTCGATCGAGGTCGCGGACGGCGATGCCGGCGAGGGCGAGGCGTGGTCCGCCGTGCACGGCGAGCCGGTCGGGGAACGACTCGAACGCCCGGGCGACTTCGCGCCCGACGGTCCCGGCCCCGAGCAGGGCGACCCGCAGCGCGGTCCGAGTCACGGGACGGGCGGGAGCGGGGGAGACTGGGCCATGCCCGCGATGGTAGCCGAGCGACGGTCCGCCTCGGGTACACTCGCCGACCATGGCCATCGACCACGCTCCGGCTCCCGCTCCCCTCGCCGGGACGTCCGCCCGGCCGCGGATCTTCAGCGGCATCCAGCCGTCCGGGATCGTCCACCTCGGCAACGACCTCGGCGCGATCCGGAACTACGTGACGCTCCAGTGGGAGTACGAGGCGATCTACTGCATCGTCGACTACCACGCGCTCACGAGCAGCCACGATCCGGACCTTCTGCGCCGCCGCACGATCGAGATGGCGGCCTCGCTCCTCGCCCTCGGCCTGGACCCGGACCGCTGCACCCTCTTCGTGCAGAGTCATCGCCCCGAGCACACCGAGCTCGCGTGGCTCCTCTGCACGGTCACGCCGGTGAGCTGGCTCGAGCGGACCCCGACGTACAAGGAGAAGAAGGCGAACCAGCCGGATGACATCAACCACGGCCTGTTGACGTACCCGGTCCTGCAGGCCGCCGACATCGTCATCTACAAGGCGTCGCTCGTCCCCGTCGGGCGCGACCAGGCCGCTCACCTGGAGCTGTCGCGGGAGATCGTCCGCGCCTTCAACGCCCGCTACGGCCAGACGTTCCCCGAGCCGCAGGCCGTCTTCACGGAGGCGCCCGTCGTCATCGGCACGGACGGCGTGAGGAAGATGAGCAAGTCACTCGGCAACACGATCGACATCTTCGCCGAGCCGGCGGTCGTGCGGAAGCAGGTCATGTCCATGGTCACGGACACGCAGCGGATCCTGCGGACGGACCCCGGCAGGCCGGAGGTCTGCAACGTCTGCCAGCTGCAGCGCCATTTCGGCGACGACTACGACGAGCTCTGGGACGGCGAGCGGACGGCACGGACCGGCTGCGTGGACATGAAGCGGCTGCTCGGCGACCGGATCGTCGCCCGCTACGCCGCGGCCCGCGAGCGCTATCGCGAGCTCATGGAGCATCGGGGAGAGGTCGCCGGAGTCCTCGAGGCCGGCGCCGACCGGCTCCGGCCGATGGCCGAGGCGACGATGGCCGAGGTCCGCGAGAAGATGGGCCTGCGCTGACCTCGTGCGGCGGCGAGCGGCCGTCGATCGGGGCGGTCTACCATCACGGCATGGGGAGGGGCCCGCCACTCCCCCACGGATACTGGCACTCCCCGCGGACAGAGGCACGGCCCGACCGATGTCGACGACCCTGACGGACAGAGAGCGGCGCTGGCTCGACACGCTCCTCGTGCTCGCCACCGTCGCCGCGGCGTTCATCGTCGCCACGTTCGCCGCGAACCTCTTCTTCTTCTTCGGCGACATCGTCCTCGTCTTCTTCCTCGCCTGGCTCCTCGCCTTCATCCTGAGCCCGCTCGTCGGCGCGATCGCCCGGCGGATTCCCGCCCTGCCCCGGGTCGTCGCGGTCGTCCTCGTCTACGCCCTCCTCCTCGGCGCCATCTCGATCCTCGTCATCGTCGTGGCCCAGGCCCTCGCCGGCTCGATCAGCGAGTTCATCGCCGGCGTGCCACAGCTCAAGCACGACCTGCCGACGGTCCTCGGGCCGTGGCAGAGCCGGCTCTCCGCCGTGGGACTCGGCCAGATCGACCTCGTCGCTCAGGCCGAGGCCTTCCTCGCCAACCTCAAGGACTACGCCGCCCAGCTCGTCGGGCCGCTCCAGCAGCTCGCCGTGGCGAGCCTCGGCGCCTTCGGCAGCCTCCTCCTCGTCCTCGTCCTCTCGCTGTACATGGTGGTCGATCGTGACCACATCCTGTCATTCCTCTTCCGGGTCGTTCCGCCGGCCTACACGGACGAGGCCCGCCTCCTCGAGACGAGCGTCGCCCGTTCGTTCGGCGGCTTCCTCCGCGGCCAGGCCCTCCTGGGGCTCTCGTACGCGGTCGTGGCCGCCGGGACGAGCGCCGTCTTCGGCCTCGGCTTCCTCGCCGTGACGACGACCGCCTCCGGGATCCTCATGGCCATCCCGTTCTTCGGTCCGTTCGTCTCGTGGCTTCCGCCGGTCCTCGTTGCCATCGTCCTCAAGCCGGACGCGGTCCTGCCGACGATCCTCGTGATGGCCGTCGGCTGGTTCATCGTCATGAACGTCCTCCAGCCCAGACTCATGCAGGAGGCGGTCGGCATCCACCCGATCGTGGTCGTCGGCTCCGCCCTCATCGGAAGCAAGGTCGGCGGGATCGGCGGAGCGATCTTCGGCATCCCGATCGTCGCCGTCATCAGTGCGTTCTTCTTCCACTACCTGTCACGGGCACGGAGTGGCACCTCGGTCGCCCACCGCGCTGCGGCCCGCCTCGAGGCGCGCGAGGGCCGCAGTGTCCGGGTGCCGCGCGAGCCGTCGCCGGGCGCCGATCCGGACGTGGAATCGGCTCCGTGACGGAGGGCCGCGATCGCGACCGGGCGGCCGATCCGGACGGCACCCGTGAACGGGCCCGCGGCGAGCGTCGCGACGTCGACAAGGAGCGCGGCGAACCGCTCGCCGGCGGGGCCCCGCGGAACGCGCCCCGGGCGCTCCTCGCGAGAGCGCGTCCTCTCCGCGACTGGACGAGCCGTCCGCGGATCCTCGTGACGAACGACGACGGCATCGAATCACGCGGGCTCTTTGCCCTCAAGGAGGCCCTCGACCGGATCGGCGACACGACGGTCGTGGCGCCGGACACGAACCAGAGTGCGGTGGGCCACCAGAAGACCCTCATGCGGCCACTGCGGGTCCGCGAGCGGACCCTCACCGACGGGTCGGTCGGCTGGTCGATCGACGGCTCGCCGACGGACGCGGTGAGCATCGCCTTCCTCGGCTTCTTTGGGCACGGCTTCGATCTCGTCGCGTCCGGCATCAACTACGGAGCGAACCTCGGCGACGACATCACCTACAGCGGCACCGTCAGCGCGGCGATGGAGGCCGTGATCAACGGCTGCCCGGCGTTCGCGATCAGCCAGGAGTATTACGAGCATCCGGACTTCGCCCTCGCCGCACAGGCGGCGGCGACCGTCGCCCGGAACATCCTGGAGCACGGCCTGTCGCATGGCGAGCTCGTCAACGTCAACGTCCCTGCCGTCGCGCCCGGGGAGTGCGACGGCTTCGAGGTGACCCGCCTCGGCAAGCGGGTCTACCAGGACGAGCTCGTCGAGCGCCGCGACCCGCGCGGCATCCCGTACTACTGGATCGGTGGCCAGCCGCCGTCCGGGGTCGCCGTCGAGGGGACGGACTTCCACGCCGTGGTCAACCGCCGGATCGCCGTGACGCCCATCCACCTCGATCTCACCGGCCGGCGCCTGCTCCGTCGGCTCCGGACGTGGAGCTGGGACCTGACGGACGGTTCCGAGGCCGGACCATCCGCCGAGTGAGACCGTCAGGCGAGACCCGCCGAGTGAGACCGTCAGGCGAGACCCGCCGAGTGAGACCCGCCGAGTGAGACCCGCCGAGTGAGACCCGCCGAGTGAGACCGCCAAGCGAAGATCGTTACAGCGATGAACCATTCATGGATGAACGATTTCTGGCGGCGCGGGGCCTGTCAGCCTGGCTGCGGGGGGACTGGTCAGCCTGGCTGCGCCCCTAACCGCGCCTGCGGCGCCGCCCGTCGGCGAGGATCTCCCGGGCGGCGTTCGCCCCGGGCGCTCCCGTGACGCCACCGCCCGGGTGCGCGCCGGAGCCGGCAAGGTAGAGCCCCTCAAGCGGCATCCGGTAGCGGGCATGGCCGAGGAGCGGCCGCCAGAGGAACCACTGGTCGAGGCCCGGCTCGCCGTGGAACGGGTGGCCACCGCTGAGCCCATGGTCGCGTTCGAGGTCGAGGGGTGTGACGACCTGGCGGGCGACGACCTGCCGCCCCAGTCCGGGTGCGTACCGCTCGAGCTCCCGCACGACGAGGTCGCCGAGCTCGTCGCGACGACTGTCCCAGTCGCCCTCGCGGAGGGAGAAGGGGAACCACTGAGCGATCACGCTCATGACATGCGGCGGGCCCTTCCGTCGCCCCAGCGAGGCCTCCGCGACGAGCGAGGGATCGACGAGTGACGGGACCGTCGCCTCGAGATACGGGTGCTCGCTCATCGCGCCGTATTTGCTCGCATCGAAGGCACGCTCGAGCGCGTCGATGCCGGGCGCCATGACGATCCGGCCCCGGAGGAGGCGCGGCCCGTCGTCCCCGGCGGCGACGAAGCGCGGCAGGCCGGCGAGGGCGAGGTTCACCTTCGCGACCGTCCCGGGGGTCCGGATGTTGGCGGCTCGCCAGCCGAGCGTCGGGCCGACGACGACCGGATCGACGAGACGGCTGAGGAGCCGTTTCGGATCGATCCCGGCGACGACGATCGGGGCGCGGATCTCCTCGCCGCCGGCGAGCGTGACGCCCGTCACCTGCCCGTCGCGATCGGTCACCGCGACGACCTCCGCGCCGGTGCGGATCGTGCCACCGTTCGCCCGGATCGATCCGCCGAGCGCGTCCGCGAGAGCGCCAGGACCACCCCGAGCGAAGACGGACTGGCCGGCCGCCCCGCCGTCGTTGCCGGCCGAATCGGCGAGGAGCACGGCGGCTGAGCCAGCGGACCACGGCCCCATCGCCGTGTACTGGATGCCGCGGGCAGCGATGGCCGCCCGCAGCGCGTCCGTCTCGAATGCCTCGGCGACGAAGTCGGCGACGGCCATCGGGAGGACCCGCAGGACCGCCTGCGCGTCATGCCGGCCGAGACCCCGGAACGAGCGGCCGAGCCGCAGGCCGGCGACCGCGTCGCCGAGCGACGGCGCCTTCATGTCCGGCGGCGTCATGGTCGCGAGCTGCGCGATGAACCGGCCGAGCGACCGGACGAGGCGGTCGAACTCGGGATACGCCGTGGCATCGTGGCCCGATCGCGCCCGCAGGCCGTTCGCGGTCCGGGCAGCATCGGCCCACAGTGCGATGGCGCTCCCGTCGGGCGCGGGGGCGAAGGCTCGGACCTCCGGCGTGACGAGCGACAGCCCGTGATCGCGGAGCCGCAGATCCCGGACGACCGAGGGCCCCAGCCGTCCGACCGTGTGGGCGAGCGTCGGGACCCGGAAGCCGGCACCGAGCGTCGACGTCACGGCCGAACCGCCGATCCCCTCGCACCGCTCGAGGACGAGGACCCGCCAGCCGGCGCGAGCGAGATAGGCAGCCGCGACGAGGCCGTTGTGCCCGCCGCCTACGACGATCGCGTCGAGATCGCCGATCGTCCGGGCGCCCACCATCAGGCCGCGGTCCGGCGACGCGTCCGGAGGAGCTCGAGCGCGGCGAGTCGACCGTTCGCGCCCATGATCCCGCCACCCGGGTGGGTGGCAGAGCCGCACAGCCAGAGGTCGCGGATCGGCGTCCGGTAGCGGGCGTGGCCGGGGACCGGGCGGTTGAAGAACAGCTGCTCGAGGCTCAGCTCGCCCTGGAAGATGTTGCCCTCCGTGAGCCCGAAGCGACGCTCGATGTCGAGCGGGGTGAGGACCTGGCGATGGAGGACGATGTCCCGGATGTTCGGGGCGACCTCGGCGATCCGGTCGATGACGGCGTCGCCGAACGCCTCGCGATTGTCGTCCCATGTCCCGAGGCTCGGATTGAGGTGGTATGGGGCGTACTGCACGAAGCAGCTGATGACGTGCCTGCCAGGCGGCGCCATGGACGGGTCGACGAGGGTCGGGATGATCATGTCGATGTACGGTCGGCGGCTCCAGCGGCCGTACTTCGCGTCGTCGTAGGCGCGTTCCATGTCGTCCACGCTCGCGCTGAAGCTGATCGCGCCGCGGAGGTGCTCGCCATCGCCGGGCAGGCACGTGAAGTCCGGCAGCCGGTCCACGGCGAGGTTCACCTTGCCGGAGCTGCCGCGGAACCGGACGCGGCGGATCTCCGCCTCGAACTCCGGGTCGAGGGAGCCGGGCTCGAGGAGGCCAAGGAAGGTGAGCCGAGCGTCCACCGAGCTCAGCACCGCGTCCGTCCGGATCTCCTCTCCAGACTCGAGGACGACTCCCACGGCGCGCCCGTCACGGACGAGGACCCGGGCGACCGGCGCCTCCAGGCGGATCTCCGCGCCGAGCGCACGGGCCGCACTCCCGATCGCCTCCGAGACGCTGCCGGTGCCGCCCTTCGGGATGCCCCAGGCACGGAACGCGCCGTCGATCTCGCCCATGTAGTGGTGGAGGAGGACATACGCCGTACCGGGGCTCCGGACACCCTGGAATGTGCCGATGATCCCGGACGCGGACATCGTCGCAATGAGCGGCTCGATGGTGAACCACTGGCGGAGGAAGTCGGCCGCGCTCATCGTCATGAGCTGGACGAACACCTGCTGCTGGAGCTCAGGGAGGCGCTGGAACGCGCGGAGGAGGCCCCCGAGCGGGGCGAACTGGCGAGGGTCGAGGCCGGTCGGGTCGGGCGGGACGATGGACAGGATCGGCTTGATGAAGCGGGCCATCTCCACCATGAGCCGGCCGTACTCCTCGTACGCCTCGGCGTCGATCGGATTCCAGCGGCGAAGCTCGCGCATCGTCCGGCCGTGATCGTTCACCCGCCAGAGGTGGTCGCCATCGAGCGGGGTGAACGTCCCGTCGAGCGGCAGGATGTCGAGCCCGTGGCGTGGCAGGTCCAGGTCGCGGATGATCTCCGGCCGGAGGAGGCTGACGACGTAGCTCGCGACCGAGAACCGGAAGCCGGGGAAGACCTCCTCCGTCACGGCCGCCCCGCCGAGGACGTGGCGCCGCTCGAGGACGAGGACCCGCAGGCCGGCCCGGGCGAGGTACGCGGCACTGACGAGGCCGTTGTGGCCGCCGCCGATGATCACCGCGTCGTAGCGCTCGGCCACCCGGATCCTCCATGCGCGGCCGACGCGTCGCGCCCCGGTCCGATGCCCTGACTGTACCCGACACCCTGCTCCGCCCGCCGACGGTTCGGGCCCTCTGCGTGTGTCGCATCGTATACTATGGTACCCACATCATCTCGCACACGGAGGTGCCCGCCATGGTCATGGTAAGGACGAACATCACCCTTCCGCAGGAGCTCCTCGCGCAGATCGATGCCGTGGCGGGACCGCGCCACCGGAGCTCGTATGTGGCCTCGATCATCGAGAAGCAGGTCCGGCGCGACCTCCAGAAGAAGGTCTTCGAGGAGACCGCCGGGGCGATGATCGGCAAGCCCGGCTGGATGAACCCGGATGAGGCGCTCGCCTTTGCCAAGGAGCTCCGGGCGAGCTGGGACCACCCCGAGTGAGATACATCCTCGATACGTGTCTCCTGATCGACCATGCGGACGGACTCCGCCCCGCGGTGGAGCTCGTCGCCCGCCTGTTCGAGGAACCGAACGACCTCTTCACCTGCGACGCGATCACCGCTGAGGCGTTGTCGCGAGGGACGGACGAACACCTTCGATCGGTCCGCTCGATGTTGGGTGTCCTCGAGTACGTCGCGACGACACCGGATGCCGCCCGATGGGCGGGCGAAAGCCGCCGGCGGCGCGGTCAGACGAGCCATCGGACACTCGGCGACGCGCTCATCGGCAGCGTCGCCTGGCTCATCGGGGCCACCGTCATCACCCGCAACCCGGACGACTTCATCTCCCAGGAGATCCCGGTCCTCACCTACTGACGCTCCCCTGCTGACGCGCCCGTTCGGCGATACTGACGGTCCCGCAGTTCGGAGGAGTTCGCCGTCGTGAGCATCGGCACGCCGTTCCACCCGCGGACCGCGCCGCTCAACGGGAAGCTGCAGTGGCGCGAGTGGGCCGGCTACCTGGCCTCGAGCTCGTACGCGGACGCGCCGGACATCGAGTACGCGGCGATCCGCGGGGCCGCCGCGCTCATCGACGTGAGTCCGCTTTTCAAGTACGAGGTGCACGGCCCCGACGCGCTGCGACTCGTCGACCGGGTCATCACCCGCGACGCCACGAATCTCGCCGTGGGACAGGTGTACTACACGCCGTGGTGCGACGAGGCCGGCAAGGTCATCGACGATGGGACGGTCCATCGGCTCGCGGAGGATCGCTTCCGCTGGACCGCGGCGGACCCGCAGCTTCGCTGGCTCGATCAGAACGCCCGCGGCCTCGATGTCTCGATCGAGGAGACGACCGAACGGACGGCCGCCCTCGCCCTCCAGGGGCCGCGCTCGCGGGACGTCCTCGAGGCAGCGGCCGGCGCGTCGTTCACGGACCTGCGGTACTTCCGGCGACGCCCGGCCACGATCGCCGGCATCGCCGTGGACGTCAGCCGGACGGGGTACACGGGCGACCTCGGATTCGAGCTGTGGGTGCCGGCCGAGCGGGCAGTGGAGGTCTGGGACACCGTCGTCGACGCCGGACGGTCGCATGGGCTCAGGCCAGCCGGAATGCTCGCCCTCGACATCGTCCGTCTCGAGGCGGGACTCATCCTCCTCGAGGTCGACTACACGAGCGCCCGGCACGCCATGAACGCCGAGCAGGCCTATTCGCCGGCGGAGATCGGTCTCGGGCGTCTCGTCGACCTCGACAAGGCGGAGTTCGTCGGCCGTCGCGCGCTCCGAGCGGAGGCTCGCGCCGGCGGCCCGCCGCGACGCCTCGTCGGCATCGAGCTCGACTGGGCGGGGATCGAGGCGCTCCACGCGGCCCAGGACCTGCCGCCCGCTGCGCCGGGGATCGTCTCCCGCACGCCGGTCCCGGTCTTCGACGGCTCCGGACGGCGGATCGGCCGGGCGACGAGCGTCGGCTGGAGCCCGATCCTCAAGCGTGCCATCGCCCTCGCATCGGTCCCTGCGGCGTTCGAGGCGCCGGGCACGCGGCTGGCGATCGAGTGGACCGTCGAGGGGATCCGAGGCCGGGTGGACGCCTCTGTTGTTCGGCTCCCGTTCCTCGAGCTGCCGCGCCGGCGCGCCTGACGCTCAGGCGGCGACCAACGCTCAGGCGGCGACCAACGCGAGGGCCGCGCAGAGCGCGCTGAACGTCGCCTGGTCGAGGCCGGTCCCGCGTGCCGTCCACGACGGGTTCGAACCCGCATCGACGTAGAGGACGAAGCCACCGCCGAGTGAGCCGAGCTCCCCCTGCCGGTCGCCGAAGGCGGACGGGCCGACGAAGAGGTCGTGCGGCGAGCAGGCGCTGGCGCCGTCCGTGCACCAGTGGCCCTCCTTGAGCTCGAACGTCCATCCGGACTGGTTGCGGTACTCCACGTTCATCTGGCCGCCGTTCGCCAGCCGGTACGACCCGGAGACGATGGACCAGCCGGTGGGCATGACCGCGCAGTAGACCGGCCACTGGACGGCCTGGGCGATCGCGACGAAGAAATCCTTCGTCGCGGCGCTGCCGGAGCAGGCCGCGGCCGCAGAATCCGCTCCGCTCGGGACCGGCGATCCCGACGCCGTGGGTGGCGGCGATCCCGACCCGGATGGGCCCGCCGATCCGCTGCCGGGCCCGGGCGACGCCGTGTCGCCGGGCAGAGCCGGGCTCGCCGAGGCGACGCCGGCAGGCGTGGCCGACGGGTTCGTCGAGACGGACGGCGGGGCGGTCACCGATCCGCAGGCGGCGGCGACGAGCACGACCGCCGCAAGGATCGGCAGCGATCGGACCCGGCGATGCCCGACAGGGATCCCGGTGGGCGCGCGGTTCACCCCCTGAGACTAGCGGCCGCGGCGGTCGAGGGTCAACGCGCGATGCGTGCGAGGTCCCCGCGGCCTGGTAAGTCCGAGTGAAGCGACGCCTGCGACGATCACCGCCTCGCCCTCCCTCCGCCGCTCCCACCACCCTCCGCCGCTCCCACCACATCCGCCGGAGGAGGTCATGGATCGTGTCGCACGAACGACGGTGGCGACGATGGCTCTCGGCAATCCTGCCCGCGCTCGTCCTCACCGCACTGCTGGCGGGCCCGGCCCGCGCCGCGTATCAGGCGTCGGCGGATTCGAACCAGACGGCATTCAGGCCCCCCTGCGTGGGGTTCACGGACTCGTTGCCGGGCAAGATGCTGACGGCGGCGAAAGCCGCGTACAGCGGCCTCGGCTATGCGACCGGGGCGTTCAGCGGGACCTCGTTCACGAAACGACACACGCTCGCACGGACCATCGACGACTGGGGTTACTACGTCCATTCGCACGGCGACTACTACTACAACCCGGACGGGCGGCGGTACTCCGGATTCCGCGAGGACGCCGGTTCGTGCAGCCAGGCGATCGTCTATTCGAAGGACATCGCCGCGAAGCGGGCCGGCCGCGAGTCGAACCTCGTCGTGATCTCGACCTGCCACAACGGGGACTCGAACACGACGCTGCCGGCCGCCTTCGGGATCGAGAAGGTCAAGGCGACCGGGTCGGCGTGGAACGGCCCGGAGTTCTTCCTCGGCTACCTCGGAACGGCATACGACAACGACGAGTGGATGTTCGAGCAGCGGTTCTGGGATGCCCTCGCGTCCCACCACCGGGTCGGCGAGGCGTTCGACATCGCCTATCTCGGATCGTTCACGCACCGCGACTTCCGGGCCGACTGGTGGGGCAGCTACAACGGCTACGGGCTCCCCGGCCCGTACAACCCACCCTGCCCGAACTGCCTGTAGAGGAGTCGACATGCGTCGCTGTTCCTTCTTCGCTCGTCCCGTCCTTCGTCGCCGCACCCGCCGGGCAGCCCTCGGCGGGGCGCTCGGTCTCGCCACGATGACGGTCCTCGCCACCGGAACGCCGGGATCGGCGGCCGACTCGTTCAGGGCCGGCACACCTGGTGTCGAGGCCCGTGCGTTGGCCGGCACGCTCGCAGGCCCGACCATCGCCCTCGCGACCCGGTCGGCGGAGGCTCTCGGGTTGCCGCCGGCCGTCACGCGGACCGTGAGCCACGTGACGGATCGGTTCGCCTCGACGGAATACGACGAGGTCGCCGAGGCCGACGCGACCGGTCGGCTCACCGCGTTGCAGCGCTTCGATCGCGGCGGCAGGCTCCTCGCCGCGGTCCGCTTCGGCTGGACCGGCGACGGCGGACAGCCCCTTCGCGGTGAGGGGGCGGTTCGGCAGCGGGGCGATCAGCTCGCCAGCGCCGCGTTCGGTGCCGTGCCCGATGGAAGGGCCCGGATCCTCCGCGGCCCGTCCGGCTCCGGCTGGACCGTCAGCTGGGAGCGCTCGGCCGGCGGGATCCCCGTCCGCGGTGACGGCGTCCGGATCCAGCTCTGGCCGGACGGATCCACCCACAGCGTGAGCCGGACGGCACGGGAGCTCGCTCCGGCGCCCGCGACGGCCATCGCCAGGGCGGCGGCCCGGGCCATCGTGGAGGCCCAGCTCGATCGATGGTTCGCCGGGACGGACCGATCGGGTGTTGCGATCACCGCCCTCAGCCTCGCCTGGACGGCACCGAACGACACGTTCGCGCCGGAACGACCGGACGCGCCCGGGTCCATCCTCCGGCTCGCCTGGGTTGCGACCGTCGGGACGCGCGGCGCACTCGCGCAGCGACTCGGCGGGCTCGAGCTCGCCATCGACGCCGGCGACGGCTCCCTCATCGCAGGCGACGTCATCCGATGAGCACCCACCCGCCGAACCGCCGTCACGCCACGAGAGCGACCGCGCCCCTCGCGGTCGCTCTCGTGCTCGCCGCTGCCGCGGCCTGCGGCGGCCCCCTGCCCCCATCGCCGACGGGCGGCTCGGGAGGCGCGAGCCACTCGACGTCGCCATCGCCCGTCCCAGCGACTCAGCGGATCGGCCTCTGGTGTCTCTGCGGGAACGCGGACGCGATCGAGCTGCACCAGCCCTTCGATCGAGCGACGTCCGTCGCCCTTCCGGCGACGCCGAGCGGGCCGGTGTGGGCGTCGGGCGATGCTGCGGAAGGCTTCGTCCTCACGTTCGGTCGCGGAGCAGGGTTCCTCGACGCCGGGGCGATCTCCGGCACGGCCCCGCCACGATGGAGGGCCGTGGGCCTCACCGGCCCCACGGCGACGGACGCGGCGCGAGCGTGGACGTTCGGGACGGTCTCACCGGACGGGCGGCAGGTCGCGGCGATCTTCGGTCGGCCCGGCACCGGCGCCCGGGACGCCCGCCTGCTCGTCGCGGACCGGACGTCCGGCCGGGCACGAACGATCGCACTCGGCTTCGAGGAGGACGGGCGGGCGGCGCTCTGGCTCGATCGTCGGACGGTCGCCGTCCCGGTCCGCGACGCCGAGGACCGACCGGCCCTCGCGATCGTCGACCTGTCGACGGACCGGATCACGACGCTCGCGACCGGCGCCGGGGCGATCTCCGCCGCTGGCGACGTCGGCGTCGTCGCCTATCAGTCGCGCGACGACGGGCGGATCCGGATCGGGCCGCTCGCGGCGTTCCGCGCTGGGGAATCGCTCGCCGAACTGCCGGTCGGCGACGGGTCAGGCCGGACCGCCGGCCAGATGCTCCTCGATCGGACGGGCGTGCGCCTCGCGGTGACCTGGCTGGACGAGGCGGGAGATCCTGAATCCATCGTCGTCTACCGCTGGTCGGCGGACGGGTGGTCCCGCAGCGGCGAGGTGCCGCTGCGGGCTGGCACGACCCGCGCGGTCCTCGCCGGGTTCGACCCGTGAGGTTTCGTCAGTCGAGCGTCAGACCGCGGCGAGCTCGGGCGAGGCCGCGGCGAAGATGGAGACCTGCGCCTCCTCGGGCAGCATGATCCCGAAGATCTTCTGGAGGGCGAGGAGATGGACGCACGATCCGAAACTCGCGAAGTAGTGGCAGGTGCAATGCCACGTACCGGCGTCGAGAGTCACGGCGTGCGTGTCGTTGTCGCCGCGGAAGGTGAGTGACAGACGGTCGATGCTGATGCGGTCCAGCTCGCGCGCGTAGCGATTCGCCTTCTCGACCTTGCCGATGAGGGAACTGTGCACGTGGTGACCCTCCGTGCCCCGGGTCGCCCGATCCGGGACGCTGACGAGGCCGCCGTCCGGTCCTTGCACCATCGACCGGTGATGGCGGTCGCACCACGGAGCCTACACCCTCCGGCGGCCCCGGTCATCCCCCGATCCGGTCACTGCCCGACCGGACCTCCGGTCGCCGCGGTTCAGGGCGCCGTCGTCGCCTCGCGGCCGTAGTCGTCCTCGAGTCGAACGACGTCGTCGAGCTCCGGGGTGGAGACCTCCATGAGCTCGACGTCCTCCATCGCCTCGTAGCGGTGGACCCGACCGGGCGGGACGTGGCGCCTGTCGCCCGGCCCGAGCTCGGTCGTCCGGACGATCCCCGCCTCGTCCGCGAGATGGAGCCGCATGCGGCCACGGACGACGAGGATCGATTCGTCCTTCACCTCGTGGTACTGCAGCGAGAGCCGGCGGCCGGCCAGGATGACGAGGATCTTGCCGACGTAGCGATCCGTCTCCGCCCAGATGATCTCGTGGCCCCACGGCTTGTCCACGCGACGGCCCGCCTCCGATCCGGCCACGCCCGGTGCGTCGGTCACGAGCCGCGGACCAGTCGCTCCCCGGCCTCGACCAGCGCGTCGCGGACCCCGGCGGACGTCGCCTCCGTGTAGACCCGGACGAGCGGCTCGGTCCCGCTCGTGCGAACGAGCAGCCATGAACCGTCGGCGAGGAAGAACTTGGAGCCGTCCTTCGTCTCAAGCGCCTGGCTCCGGACCACCGGCCGCCCGGCGAGCTCGGTCGGCGGCGTGTCGCCGAGGACCTCGACCAGCCGTTGCTTGACGGCGGCGTAGGCCGCCTGCTCGACGTGGACGTCGATCCGCCGATAGAACGACGGCCCGGCGAGCTCATGGAAGTGCTCGATGGCCCGCGAGACCGGCCACCGGCCGGCCGCTCGCTCGCGCAGGAAGAGGTCGAGGAGGAGGAGGTCCGCGTAGATCCCGTCGCGCTCCGGCAGGTGCATCCCGAATCCGAACCCGCCCGACTCCTCGGCCCCCATCATCGCCCCGGTCGCGATCATCTTCGGTCCGATGAACTTGAACCCGACGGAGGTCTCGTGGACCGGGATCCCGTAGTGGACGCCGAGGCGCCCGGCCATCGATGTGTTGTTGACGCTCACGACCACCGGCTGTCGGAGCCCGCGGTGCTCGGCGAGGTAGTACATGAGCAGGCCCGTGACCTGGAGCTGGTGGATGAACGTGCCGCGCTCGTCCGCCGCTCCGGCGCGATCGGCGTCGCCGTCGAGGAAGAGACCCAGGTCGTAGCCGCCGGCGGCGAGCATCCCGAGCGCCTCGTCGACGTTCGGTCGGATCGGCTCAGGGTTCACCCCGCCGAAGTACGGGTTCCGCTCCTGGTGGATCTCCGTGATCCGGATCCGGCCCCCGCCGAGGATCCGGCTGATCCATCCCGCTCCGGCGCCCCACATGGGCTCGACGAGGATGTGCGCATCCGCGGCCTTGAGGGCATCGATGTCCACGGTCCGCCGGACGTATCGCTCGTACCCGTCGTACGGATCGAAGCGCTCGACGAGTCCGGCGGCCTCGGCGTCCGCGAGCGGGCGACGGGCGATCGCCGTCCCGCCGTTCGCCGCGATCCGACCCTCGAGGACGGCGATGATCTCGGGGCCGGCGGCCGATCCCGTCGGCGCCTTGACCTTGAACCCGTTGTCCGTCCACGGGTTGTGGCTCGCGGTGATCATGATGCCGGCGGCCGCGCCGCGCTCCACGACCTCGTACGACGTCATCTGGGTCGGCACCGCGTGGGCGGCGATCGATACCGGGATGTCGTGGGCGAGGACGACCTCCGCGGCGGCGGCGGCGAAATGCTCGGAGGCGAAGCGGCGGTCATAGGCGATGACGACGCCCTTGGCCTGCTCACCCCGACCGACGACATAGGCCGCGACGCCGTCCGCGCAGCGACGCACGCTCTCGAACGTGAACTCATCCGCCACGCGGGCCCGCCAGCCATCCGTGCCGAAGACGATCGTCGTGGGGCGGGGAGCCTCGGCGATCGTCGTCATCCGCTGACCTCCTGGGCTGAGACGCGTTCGATCAGGGCGTCGACGATCGACCGGTCCGGCGCGGCACCGGCGAGGAGCGCGGTGGGTGCCGTGCTGATGCTACCGCGCGGGCCGTCGACCACGGCGAGCCTGCGGTCCCGGCGCTCGATGAGGAGGTCGTGCGGGCCGAGCGCCACCGCCTCGCCGGGCGGCACGACGCGGCCCGTGGCCCGGCCCCCGAGCGCGGCGAGCAGGGACGACCAGCCACCGAGGTCGCTCCAGCCGACGTCCATCGCCGCCATGACGACGCGATCGTCCCGGGCGGCGCCCTCCATGACCGCGTAGTCGATCGAGATCGGGGTGAGACGGTCGTACGCGGCAGCGAGGGCGACGGGCGAGCGCACGGCGGGCGCGATCGCGGTGAGCAGGGCCGTGTACCGCTCGAGCGCAAGGCGGATCGACGAGCGGCGCCAGAGGAAGATCCCGGCGTTCCAGGCGACGCCGGGCTGGGTGAGCAGCTCCTGGGCGCGCGGTGGCCGCGGCTTCTCCTCGAACGCCGCGAGCGGGCAGGCGCGAAGGCCCTCGATCGTGGCGCCCCGCTCGAGGTCGGGGATGAGGTAGCCGTACTCGGTCGCCGGGCGATCGACCGCGATACCGAGCGTGACGAGTGGCGCATCGATGCCGAAGGCCTCGCCGGCAAGGCCGGTCTCGGCGGCCGCCAGCACGCCGCGGAAGACGTCGTCGCGCTGCGGGTCGATCCCGTGGTCCGCCGGCAGGACGAGCATGACCTCCTCCTCCGGCCGGTCGATGGCGGCGACGGCGAGTGCGATCGCGGCGGCCGTATTGCGCCCGGTGGGCTCGGCGAGGATGCGGAAAGCCGGCAGTTGCGCCCGGACCAGGCCGACGTACCGCCGATCCGTCACGACCGTGACGTCCGTCACGACCCCCTCGTCGACGAGCGGCGACAGCCGATCGACCGTCCGCTGGAGGAGCGAGCGTTCGCCGAGGAGCGGAAGGAACGGCTTCGGGCGGTCCGGGGTGCTCAGCGGCCAGAGGCGCGTCCCGCCACCGCCGGCGAGGATAACGGCGTACATCGGTGGATTCTACGGGCCGCGCCGGGGCCGACGGTCAGCGGGCGATGCAGGTGCCCGTGCGCCGGGCCGCCGGGCCGTCCGTGGGTCAGCCGGCGCCGACTCCGACCGCGTCGGCGGACGGTTCCCGCAGGCCCGCGTCCGCCGCGAGGAGGGCCGCCTTGTCGGTCCGTTCCCACGGCAGATCGAGTTCCGGGCGGCCGAAATGCCCGTACGACGCCGTCTGCCGGTAGATGGGCCGGCGGAGGTCGAGGGCGGCGATGATCGACGCCGGGCGGAGGTCGAAGTGGTGTTCGATGATCGCCTGGATCCGCTCGTCCGGGATCCTTCCGGTGCCGAAGGACTCGACCGAGAAGCTCACCGGCCGGGCGATCCCGATGCCGTAGGCGATCTCCACCTCGAAGCGGTCCGCCAGACCCGCCGCCACGACGTTCTTGGCGACCCACCGCGCGGCGTAGCTCGCCGATCGGTCCACCTTCGTCGGGTCCTTGCCCGAGAAGGCGCCGCCGCCGTGACGGGCCATCCCGCCGTAGCTGTCGACGATGATCTTGCGCCCGGTCAGGCCGGCGTCGCCCATCGGGCCGCCGGTGACGAAGCGGCCGGTCGGGTTGACGTGCATGATCGGATCCGTGTCGCGGAGCTCGCGCGGGATCGTGGGCAGGATGACCGTCTCCTCGATGTCCCGGCGCAGCCGCTCGATCCGGGCGTCGGGGTCGTGCTGCGCGGCGACGACGACCGTCCGGACCCGCTTCGGGACACCGCGCTCGTATTCGACGGTGACCTGGGTCTTGCCGTCCGGCCGCAGGTACTGGAGCTGTCCGCTCTTGCGGACTTCGGCGAGCCGGCGTGCCATCCGATGGGCGAGGGCGATCGGCAGCGGCATGAGCTCCGGGGTCTCGCGGCAGGCGTAGCCGAACATCATCCCCTGGTCGCCGGCCCCGAGCTCCCTGGCGGACGCCCCGTCCTCGCGGGTCTCGAGCGCGGCGTCCACGCCCATCGCGATGTCCGCCGACTGTTCCTTGACGCTCACGAGGGTGCCGCAGGTGAGGTAGTCGAAGCCGTATTCGGCCCGCGTGTAGCCGATGTCGCGGACCGTCTCGCGGACGACCGCCTGGAAGTCCACGTACGTCTTCGTCGTGACCTCGCCGAGGACCAGGACGAGCCCGGTCGTGGTCGCCGTCTCGCAGGCGACGCGAGCGTCCGGATCGCGGGCGATGATCTCGTCGAGGATCGCGTCGCTGATCTGATCGCACATCTTGTCGGGGTGACCCTCGGTCACCGACTCGGACGTGAAGAGGTAGTGGGCGGCGTCGACGATGCTCGTCATGGTCCCTCCAAGGATTGCGCGGAGCGTAGCACGAAGGACGCTCCGGGCCGATCCGCGTTCGTCCGGCCGGGCGTCCGGGCGGATCCGGCGCCTACACTGCCGCGATGGACACGACGCTCGAGCGCGCCGAAGCCCTCGACGCGGCCGATCCGCTCGCATCCTTCCGGGACCGCTTCGTCATCGACGATCCGGACCTCGTCTATCTCGACGGCAACTCGCTCGGACGGCTGCCGAAGGCGACGGCGGAGCGTCTGGCGACGGCCGTGCGCGAGGACTGGGGTGGCCGGCTCATCCGCGGGTGGGACGACTGGCTCGACCTGCCGGTCCGGGTCGGCGATCGCATCGGAACCGCGCTTCTCGGAGCTCGGCCGGGCGAGGTGATCGTCGCCGATTCCACGACGGTGAATTTCCACCGCCTCGCCGTCGCGGCCCTCGACGCACGCGGCGGACGCCGGGCGATCGTGACCGATCGCGATAACTTCCCGACCGATCGGTACGTCCTCGAAGGGCTCGCCGCAGCCCGCGGCCTCGCGGTCCGCTGGATCGATGGCGACCCCGTCGCCGGCGCGACGGCGGAGGACGTAGCCGCCGTCCTCGACGATGACGTCGCCCTCGTCGCCCTCAGCCACGTGAACTACCGCTCGGCGGCGATCGCGGACCTGGCGCGCATCAGCGCCCTCGCCCACGAGTCCGGGGCGCTCACGCTCTGGGATCTCTGCCACTCCGTCGGCTCGATCCCGGTCCAGGCGACGGCCGGCGGGATGGACCTCGCCGTGGGCTGCACCTACAAGTACCTGAGCGGCGGCCCCGGGGCGCCGGCCTTCCTCTACGTCCGTCGGGAACTCCAGCGCGAGCTGCGGAATCCGGTCCAGGGCTGGTTCGGGCGGGAGGATCAGTTCGCGATGGCGCAGGGCTATGCAGCGGCCCCGGGGATCCGCGCCTGGCTGACCGGCACAGCGGCCGTGCTCGGGATCGTCGCGGTCGAGGAGGGCGTGAGGATCGTCGCGGATGCCGGCATCGAGGGGATCCGGGCGAAGGGGATCGCCCTCACCGAGTACGCCATCGGCCTCCACGACGCGTGGCTCGCGCCGCTTGGGTGCGACCTGGGGTCGCCGCGCGACGCGCGCGATCGTGGCGCCCACGTGTCGATCCGCCATCCCCAGGCCCGGCGGCTCTGCGCCGCCCTCATCGCCGCCGGCATCGTCCCGGACTTCCGCGCGCCGGATTCGGTCCGGCTCGGATTCGCGCCGCTCTACACCCGCTTCGTCGATGTGCACGAGGGCCTCGATCGCCTGCGGCGCCTGATCGCCGGGGGCGCCTGATCGCCGGGGGCGCCTGATCGCCGGGGGCGCCTGATCGCCGAGGGCGGCAGCGACGCGTCAGCCAGGTCGCGTCATCGACCCCACGATTAGCGCGCGGCCGAACGACGTTTCGCAGGCGGGTGAGCGTGCGGTTTCGAGGTGGCCGGCGGCCTTCGCGGCCAGGACGTCGCCGCCGCGAGTCCGGCGTCCCTCATGTCGATCAGCGGTGTCGATCGATCGGTCACGAACCCCGCATACCTTCGGAGTGTCGGGCTCCACCCTCCGGCCGCGTTCGACAACGTCCGCCAGCGTGACGATCGCTCCCGCCAGCCGGACGCCGGCTAATCGTGGCACCGATGGCCGGACCGCTGCCGCCGGGCCGCGATTATCGTGGCACCGATGGCCGAGCCGCTTCCGCCGGGCCGCTTGGCCGAGCCGCTTTGGCCGCCCCGCTTCAGCCGCGACGCGCCACGCGGCCGGCTACGTACCGTGCTGCCAGGCGGCGATGTAGGCGACCTGCTCGGACGTCATCCCGTCGATCGCGACTCCGAGCGCGGCGAGCTTGAGCCGCGCGACCTCCGCGTCGATCGCCTCGGGGACGACATAGACCTGCGGCTCCAGCTCGCCATGATGAGCTGCGATGTACTCGGCCGAGAGGGCCTGGTTGGCGAAGCTCATGTCCATGACCGCCGCCGGATGGCCCTCCGCCGCGCCGAGGTTCACGAGCCGCCCCTCGGCGATGAGGTTGAGCCGCTTGCCGCCGATGTCGTATTCGACGAGCGAATCGCGGATCTGCCGCACGTGCCCCTCGGCCATCTCCCGCAGGGCCGGCAGGTCGAGCTCGGCGTCGAAATGCCCGCTGTTCGCCATGATCGCGCCGTCGCGCATCGCCGCGAAATGCTCGCGCCGGAACACGTTGACGTTGCCGGTCGCGGTGACGAACAGCTCGCCCCAGCCTGCCGCCTCGCCGACGGTCATGACCCGGAAGCCGTCCATCAGCGCCTCGAGCGCCCGGATTGGGTCCACCTCCACGATCGCGACGTGGGCGCCCATGCCGTTCATCCGCGAGGCGATCCCCCGCCCCACCCAGCCGTAGCCGGCCACGACGACGTTGCGCCCGGCAAGGAGGATGTTCGTCGCCCGCAGGATCCCGTCGACGGTGCTCTGGCCGGTGCCGTAGCGGTTGTCGAAGAGGTGCTTCGTCTGCGCCTCGTTCACCGCGATGACCGGGAACCTGAGGGCGCCGTCGGCGGCCATCGCCTTGAGCCGGATGACGCCCGTCGTGGTCTCCTCCGTGCCGGCGAACACCTCGCGGAGCTGGTCCGGGCGCTCCGTGTGGAGGAGCGAGACGAGGTCGCAGCCGTCGTCCATCGTGAGGACGGGGTGGGTATCGGCGACCGCGCCGAGGTGGGCGTAGTACGTGTCGCGGTCCTCGCCGCGACGGGCGTAGCAGCCGATGCCGTAGACGACGACGAGCGCGGCCGCGACGTCGTCCTTCGTCGAGAGCGGGTTCGACGCGCAGAGGACGATGTCCGCGCCGCCGGCGCGCAGCGTCCGCATGAGATTCGCCGTCTCGGTCGTCACGTGGAGGCAGGCGCCGACGCGGAGGCCGGCGAGCGGCCGCTCACGCTCGAAGCGCTCCCGGATGATCCGCAGGACGGGCATCTCCCGCTCGGCCCATTCGATCCGCCGGACGCCTTCGTCGGCGAGGCCGAGATCGGTGACATCGTGGGGTGGGAGTGCGGCAGTCGCGTGAGCGGTCGCGGTCATGAAGGGTGGGTCTCCTTGCGGGGGAAGAATCGGCGGAGTAGGCCGGGCATGGCCGGCCACGGCGCGCCGAGCCGATGCACGAGCCGCTCCTCGAACCGACAATGCTCCTGGTAGCCGAGGCGGCGGTACGCGTGGAGCGCGGGTGGATTGTCCGAACGGACATTGAGGACCACCTGGTCGCTCGTCCGGAGCAGCTCGGCGGTGACCGCGCCGGTGGTGGCGGTGGCGTAGCCACGACCGCGGTATGCCGTGTGGGTGAGGACGTTCCCGACGACGGCGAGCCGGGCGGTCGGACTGATGACGTGGGTGCCGGCCGCCGAGATGAGCTGGCCGCCGACCTTCATCCCGTAGTAGACGCCCTCGCCGATCGCCGAGGACGGGAGCCACGCGGCGAAGCCGAGCCCATAGAGCCGGTTGAGGTCGCCGATCTCGGCCAGCAGGAGCCGCCGGACGTCCGCCGGGAACGGCCGGAAGTGGGCGCGATCCACCCACATCCGGATCATCGGCACGCCCGGGTCGACGCGATAGTGGGCGGCGACGGCTCGGAGATGCTCCGGCTGCGCCGCGACGTAGGCGGCGCGCGGATGGATGACGTCGGCAAGGATCGCCTCGATCCCATCCGGTCGCCCGACCACGAAGAGCGGCTGGGGCGAGAGGCCGGCGTATTCGAGGGCGACCGCGATGAGCTCGTCCCGCTGCCACGCGGCGCCCCAGTGGCTCCGCGACCACTCGCGGTCCTCGAGGTCGCAGATGGCGTACGCGGCGAAGAGCCGATCGCGCTCGAGGAAGGCGCGCAGCGCGACGCGATCCGTCATCGGGCCGGTCACGATGCCGGACCGATGCTGGCGAGCGGTGAGCGCGACGGAGACCATCAGGCGGCATCCACGGCGTGGCGCCGTCCCACGGCTGAGGCGACGGCCTCCACGAGGGCCGACTCGAAGGGAGCCCGGAGGACGCCCGCCTCGGTGACGATGGCGGTGATGAGCTCCGCCGGGGTCACATCGAAGGCCGGATTCAGGGCCGGTGTGGCCGGCGGCGCGATCGGTACCCCGCGGATGATGGTCACCTCGTCGCTCGCGCGCTGTTCGATCTGGATCGCCGAGCCGTCCGGGGTCGCAAGGTCGATGCTCGAGGTCGGGGCGCAGACATAGAACGGGACGCCGTGGCGCCGGGCGAGCACGGCGAGCGGGTAGGTCCCGATCTTGTTGGCGGTGTCGCCGTTCGCGGCGATCCGATCCGCTCCCACGAGCACCGCGTCGATCTCGCGGGTCGCGAGGACCCATCCGGCCGCCGCGTCGGCGATGAGGGTGTGGGCGACGCCCGCCTGGCCGAGCTCCCAGGCCGTGAGGCGGGCCCCCTGGAGATACGGTCGCGTCTCGTCGACGAAGACGATGATGTCGCGGCCGGCGTGGACCGCCGCCTGGACGACGCCGAGCGCGGTCCCGAACTGGCCGCAGGCGAGCGGCCCGGTGTTGCAGTGGGTGAGGACCTGGAGCGGCCGGCCCCGGGGGATCGGCAGCTCGGCGAGACCGAGCGTCGCGAGGCGCTCGTGATCCGCCGCCGCCTCCGCGATGATCGCCTCCGCCTCGCGCCGGATCGTCTCCGCGACAAGGCCACCATCTTCGGAGAGGTCGCCGACGGCCTCCACCGCGGCGAGGCAGCGATCCGTCGCCCAGCGGACGTTGATCGCGGTCGGGCGGGCGTTCACGAGGGCCGTGGCACTCCCCCGGAGGGTCGCTCGACGGACGAACGGCGTGGAATCCGCCATCCGGGCCGCGGTGAGGGCGAGGCCCACGGCGGCTGCCTGGCCCATCGCCGGTGCGCCGCGGATGACCATCTCGCGGAGCGCCCAGGCCACCTCGGCCGCGGTCTGGCAGCTCACCTCGACGAGCTCGGTCGGGAGCTTCCGCTGATCGACCAGATAGAGGAGATCGCCGTCCCAGCGGAATGCGGTCCGGAATCCGGACGGCGTCGCGGGATCCGGGTTCGCATGATCGAGTGGGTCGCCGAGGGCGTCGCTGAACATCGCCGAAAGGCCGCCCGATCCGCCGGCTCCGGACCCCCCGAGGAGCGCGTTCGCCGCCTCGGCGGAGGTGCGCTGGAGCGCGCCGGCCATCCCGGCGAAGGTGGCCGCGGTGTGGACGACGTCAGTGGCGAACTGCCGGAAGAACCGTCGCCGGTCGAGGTCGGCTCCTGCGGGCTCGGCCCGCGCCGCGGGGGTCTGCTCGGGCGCGGGCGTGCCGGCGGCGGGCGTGCCAGCCACGGGCGTGGGTGTCGGCTCGGGCGTGGTCCGCTCGGGCGCGTCCGATCGCGCGGTCGGCTCGGTGACGTCCCCTGGACCCTGATCGGACACGGATCGGCCTCGACTCGAGCGGCTGTCAGTACTGGATGACGCTCGTCACGCGCCGGCCGGCGAGACGATCCCGACCCTTGAGGAAGTCGAGCTCGACGAGGAAGGCGAGCCCCACCACCTCGCCCTGGAGTCGCTCGACGAGCTCGATCGTCCCGCCCACGGTCCCGCCCGTCGCGAGGAGGTCATCGACGATGAGGACCCGCTGACCCGGCCGGATCGCGTCGCGGTGGATCTCCAGGGTGTTCGAGCCGTACTCCAGGGCGTATTCGACGGTCAGCGTCTCCGCCGGGAGCTTGCCGAGCTTGCGGACCGGCACGAGGCCGGCGCTCATCTGGTACGCCAAGGGCGCGCTGAAGATGAAGCCGCGGGACTCCATCCCGACGACCACGTCGATCCGCTCGTCGCGATACGGCTCGAGCATGAGGTCGATCGCCTCGCGATACGCGGCCGGGTCCTTGAGGAGGGTCGTGATGTCGTAGAACAGGATGCCGGGCTTCGGGAAGTCGGCGATCTCGCGGATCTTGGCGCGCAGGTCCTCAGCGGACATCGATGCGGGATCCTCCGGTGATCCTCGGGGGCTGATCGAGGCTCGACGGCGCGGCGGGCGCGCGGGCAGCCGAAGTCTACCGCACGGCCGGATCCGGTCGGCCGCCGAGCCTGCCGCCGGGGTCGGGTCGGCCGCCGAGCTCGGGTCGGCCACCGAGCCTTCCGCCGAGCCCGGCTCCCACGACCCCGACGAAGGCGGCGAGCGCGAAGGCGATCGCCAGGCCGACGGCGATGGACGTCCCGGCCCGGGCGGCCGCGGCGAGGATGGCCCCGGCGATGCCCGTCCCGAGCGCCGTGCCGAGCGTGTCGGAGAGCTGCAGCGCGGAGGTCGCCCCGCCCTCCGTTCCGGCGGCCGCTTCGGCGAGGACGACGAGGGACAGCGGCGAATAGGCGAGTCCCATCCCGAACCCGGCGATGGCGAACGCCGGGACCGCCCACAGGACCGGCACGGCCGGGAGGAGCACGAGGGCGGTCGCCCCGATCCCGACGACCGTCACTGCCAGTCCGGTTCGCACGAATCGTGCGGCGCCGAGCCGGCCGATCCATCGCGCCTGGATCCACGATCCGCCGGTCCAGCAGACGGTCGCGGCCGTGAGCGCGATCCCCGCCTCGGCCGGGCTGATGCCCCGCCAGCCGACGAGGAGGAGCGAGACGTACGCATCGACGGAGAAGAACGTGAACGTGGCCAGGCCGCGGACGAGGACCGCGGACGGCAGCCGACCGTGGGCGCGGAGCGTGCCGGCCGGGACGAGGGACCGGAAGGCGACGACGCCGGCGACGACCCCGGCCAGGATGAGTCCGCCGGAGAGGAGCGACGTCGGGTCGGTGAGGCCGGCGAGCGTGAGGCCGGCCGCAACGGCAAGGACGATCGCGCGGGGGAGGCGGCGGCGGGCATCGATCGCGACGAGGTGCTCCGCGGACGCCGCGGTCGGATCGGCGGGCGGGACGTCGCGCAGGCCGGCCACGGCGAGCGTGCCGGAGACGACGATGAGCGGGATAAGCCCGAGCAGGACGAATCGCCACGACGCGTGCTGGGCGACGATGCCGGCGATCGCCGGGCCCAGGACACCTGGCAGGACCCACGCGGTGGACAGTGTCGCGAACATCTGGGCGCGGAGGCCCTCCGGGAGGCTCCGTCCGATCGCCACGTACGCCGTGGGCGCGATCGCGCCGGCACCGAACCCCTGGAGGAGCCGCCCGGCGATGAGGACGGGCATGGACGGGGAGAGGCCGCCGATGGCGAGTCCGAGGCCGAACAGGGTGAGACCGCCCACGAACGGCCGGATGAGCCCGCCCCGATCGATGAGGCCGCCGACCACCACGATGCCGACCAGGTCGCCGAGGAAGAACGCCGAGAAGACCCAGCCGTACAGGTCGAGGCCGCCGAGCTCGCGGGCGACCACCGGCATGACCGTCGACACGGCGAGGGCCTCGAACGCCACGAGGGTGATGGTGAGGACGAGTCCGACGGTGAGCGCGCGCCGCGCCGGCGACCAGAGGCCGCCGGTCACGGGCGGGACAGCGGCCACGGGCGGGACAGCGGACGGTCCGGCGACGCCGAAGCGGTCAGTCAAGCAGGGCGAGCAGCTCGCCGGCGACGCCGATCGCCTCGGCGGTCGGCAGGAACGGGTTGTTAAACGTGAAGCCGCTGAACCCCGCGTCGAGGTATGGTCGGAGCGCCTCGGCCGCGTACTCGGGCGGGCCCGCCGTCACGTGTGCGCGCCGCTCCGGCGGCAGTCGGTCGAGGGCTAGGGCGGCCTGTCGCTCGTTCTCGACGACGAGGACCGGCGTGGCCATCATCCGCTGGATCGTCGCCGGGTCGCGGCCGATCGCTTCGCAATGGCGGGCCAGGACATCCGTCTTGTGACGGAGTGTCTCGAGCCCCAGCGGGAACCAGTGGGTCATGTCGGCGTGTTTCGCGGCGATCTTCAGGGTGCGCAACTCTCCACCCCCGCCGACGAGGATCTTCGGGCCGCCCGGCTGGATCGGCCGTGGGACGTTGAGCGCCCGGTCGATCCGGTAGTGGGCGCCGGCGAAGCTCGGACGGTCCTCGCTGAACATCGCCCGGGCGATCGCCAGCGCCTCGTCGAGCCGGTCCATCCGCTCCCGGATCGGTGGGAAGTCGATGCCGTAGCCGCGATGCTCGTCCTCGTTCCAGGCCGCGCCGAGGCCGAGGATCGCCCGTCCGCCGGACAGGATGTCGAGCGTCGTGACGGTCTTGGCAAGGATCGCGGGGTTGCGGTACGTCACGCCGGTGACGAGCGTCGCGAGGCGGACCCGGGACGTGTGCTGGGCGAGGGCGGCGAGCGTCGAGTACGATTCGAGCATCGGCTCGGTCTCCGGCCCGACACCCCGGATCTGGTAGAAGTGGTCCATGACGGTGACGAGCCCGAAGCCCGCCGCCTCGGCAGCCTTCGCGAGCTCCACCACCCGGCCGAACAGCCCTTCCGGCGGCGTGTCCGCGCCCTCCTCCCGCGCGTCGGCGCCCTCATGCCGCGCGTCGGCGCCCTCCTCCGGCGCGTCCGCGAAGGTGTAGTTCGGAAGGTGGAGGCCGAACAGCGGTCGCATCGAGTCACTCCCGGGCGCCCCGAACGGGATCGGCAGCGCGCCGAATCGCCGAGGGTCACTTCAGCCTATCGCGTCGTGCCGATCGCCGCCCGCTCGGCCTCTCGGCCCCTCGGCCTCTCGTCCTCTCGGCCGCCGTGGCCGTGTCCCGTCGAGCCGGGGGCGCGAGCCCCGCGTGAACGGAAGCTCCACGGGCCCCGCGCGCGCCGCAATCGTGCAGCGGTGAACCATTCACGAATGCACGAGTTTTCCGGGCGCCCGGAGCTCGGACGGGCCGATCCTGCCGCCCCGATCCCGCCGCCCGGCCGATCCAGCCGCCCGGGGCTCCGGCGGCCAAGGCCTCACTCGCTCGCCGCCAGCCGTGCGACGACGGCCTGGGTGAGTCCCCAGGCACGGGCGGGATCGCGCGGTATGCGGATCCGCACCTGGTTGCTCGCGAATGTGGTCTCGCCCGGCCGGACACCGGACAGGCCTGGCCCGGAGAGCATCCGCATCGCCATGGCCCGTGACAACCCGGCTCCGAACCGGATGACAAGCTGGCCATCCTCGCGGGAGATCGACGAGACGCCGGCGCGTTCGGCCGTGAGGCGGAGCTCCGCCACCTCGACGAGACGGAGGACGGCCGGCGGCGGCGGACCGAAGCGATCGGCCACCTCCTGCCGGAAGGCGGCGAGGTCGCCGGCAGTCCGGGCACGGGCGAGCCGCCGGTACAGCTCGAGCTTCTGGGCCTCGTCAGGTACGTAGCTGTCCGGGAGATGCGCCTCCACCGGCAGATCGACGACGGCGCCCTGGCGGACCACCACCGGCTCCCGTCCCTCGAACGTCGCCTTTCGTTCCTCAACGGCCTCGGCGAGCAGTCGCGAATACAGGTCGAACCCGACGGCCGCCATGTGTCCCGACTGCTCGGCGCCGAGGATGTCGCCGGCCCCCCGGATCTCGAGGTCCGACAGCGCGATCTGGAACCCGGCCCCGAGCTCGGACGCGTTGAAGATCGCCTGGAGCCGCTTCCGCGCCTCGTCGGAGAGCCGCTCGCGCCGGCGGTAGAGGAGATACGCATACGCCCGGCGGGACGATCGCCCGACCCGCCCGCGGAGCTGGTAGAGCTGGGCCAGGCCGAGCGTGTCCGCCCGGTCGATGACGATCGTGTTCGCGTTGGGGATGTCGAGCCCGGACTCGATGATCGTCGTGCAGACGAGCACGTCCGCGGCGCCGTCGGCGAACGTGATCATGACCTGCTCGAGGGCGCCCTCCCCCATCTGACCGTGACCGACGACGATCCGCACTCCTGGCAGCATCCGCCGCAGCTGATCGGCCTGGGCCTCGATCGTCTCGACCCGATTGTGGACGTAGAAGACCTGGCCGCCGCGGTCCAGCTCGCGGAGGATCGCATCGCGGACGAGGCCGGCGGACGCCTCGGCGACCCGCGTCTGGATCGGCAGCCGATCCTCCGGCGGAGTCTCGATGACGCTGAGGTCGCGGATGCCGGCGAGGGCGAGGTTGAGCGTGCGGGGGATGGGGGTCGCGCTGAGGGTGAGCACGTCCACCTCGCTCCGGAGGCGCTTGAGGCGTTCCTTGGCGGCGACCCCGAATCGCTGCTCCTCGTCGACGACCACGAGCCCGAGGTCCCGGAACCGGACGTCCTTCGAGAGCAGGCGGTGGGTCCCGATGACGAGATCCACCGAGCCGTCCGCGAGGCCGGCGATCGTCCGCGCCTGTCCGGCGGGCGCCACGAACCGCGAGAGGAGGTGGACGACGATCGGATAGGCCCCGAACCGCGAGCTGAACGTCGCGTGGTGTTGTGCCGCGAGAACGGTCGTCGGGACGAGGACGGCCACCTGGGTCCCATCCTGGATCGCCTTGAACGCGGCCCGCAGGGCGACCTCCGTCTTGCCGTAGCCGACGTCGCCGACGACGAGCCGATCCATCGGCCGGCCGGCCTCCATGTCCGCCTTGACCTCCTCGGTGGCGCGGAGCTGGTCCGCGGTCTCCTCGTACGGGAAGCTCGCCTCCATCTCCGCCTGCCACGGCGTGTCCGGAGCGAAGGCGTGCCCGCGGGCGGCGGCCCGTGTCGCGTACAGCGCGAGAAGCTCATCGGCGAGATCCGTGACGGCCCGCTTCACGCGCTGCTTCGTGCGCGCCCATTCGCTGCCGCCGAGCCGCGACAGCTGCGGTCGCTCGCCACCGGAATAGCGAGTCACGCGATCGATCTGCTCGAGCGGCACGAAGATCCGATCGCCACCCGCGAAGCTCAGCTCGAGGTAGTCGCGATCCTCGCCCGCGCCGCCGCGGCGGATCATCCGCTCGTACCGCGCGACGCCGTGATCCACGTGGACGACGAGGTCGCCGGGCGCGAGACGCTCGAGGATGTCGCGGGGCACCACCCGCCGCAGCGCCCTGGGACGGCGGATCCGAACGGTCCCGAACAGCTCCCGGTCCGTGACGAAGACGAGGCCTTCCGGCCCGCCGACGAAGCCGCCGTTGAGACTCCGCTCGACGATCGTCGTGGCGCCTGGCGGGGGTGGATCCGCGATGCGGGCGACGACCGCTACCGGCCGACCCGATTCGGCGAGGATCTCGGCGAGGCGGACGCCCTGGTCCGAGGCGAGGACGATCCGGGCGCGATCCGCCGCCCACCGATCGACCGCCTCGGCGAGCTGCCCGGCCCGGCCCGCTGGGAGGACGGGCTCGCGCCAGCCGAAGAGATCGCCGCTGCTGAGGCCGCCGCCGGCGATCGCCGACTCGGATGAGCTCTCGCTCTCCCAGGTGAGCTCGAGCGTCCGGGCCCCGAGGAGCCGGGACTTCCACGCGCGGGGTGGCAGGTACGTCGCCGGCCAGCCCGCCGGGAGCTCGCCGGATGCCTCCAGATCGGCCCTTCGCTCGTCCGCCTGACGCCAGAGGAACGCCGCCGCCTCCGCGATGTCGCCGGGCTCGTCGAGGATGAGGAGGGTCGACGGATCGAGGTGATCGAGGCCGGTCGCCTGGCAGAGCACCCCCGCCCATACCTCGGCGGCATCGCCGACATCGAGGGCGCGCGTGGGCCGACCGTCCGTCGAGGCGGAGGACGACGACGCGCCCGCCACTACTGCCGCCGACGACGGGATCGTGGCGGCCTCGAATCGGGCGAGATCGGACGCCAGGCGCTCCGGCAGCCGTCCCGCCATCCGCCCGAGTCGCGCGCGGATCCCCGCGCTGCCGTCCGCCGGGACGAGGATCTCGCTCGCTGGAAGGAGGGTCGCCGCGTCGATCGTCTCGACGGTGCGCTGGTCCGTCGGATCGAAGCGTCGCAGGGAGTCGATCTCGTCGCCGAAGAACTCGAGCCGGACGGGCAGCGGGCTCGATGGCGGGAACACGTCGACGATCCCGCCCCGCCGGGCGAACTCGCCCCGTCCGGCAACCTCCATGACCGGAACGTAGCCGAGGTCGAGGAGCTCGAGCAGCAGCACCTCGAGGCCGAGGCGCATCCCGACGCGGATGAGGCGCGGGTTCGCCGGGAGGTCCTCCGGGGCGATCGTCGGCTGGAGGAGCGCCTGGACGCTCGCCACGAGGACCGGGGCTGCACCGCTCCGCCACGCGGCGAGCGCCGCGACCCGGGCGGCCGTCTCGTCCGCAACGAGCTCGCTCCGCTCGTAGGCGAGCGCCGTCCGCGGCTCGAGGACGGCCACGGCACCGGGGTCGCCGAGCCACGCCCCGAGCTCCTCGGCGACGCGGTCCCCGATCTCCGAGTCGCGGGCGATCCAGCAGATCCGCTCGCCGGACGGCGCGAGGGCGAGGGCGGCGGCGAGGAACGTCTTGGCGCCGTGGGGCATGGCCGTGAGGCCGGCGTGGCGGCCGGTCTTCGGCAGGGGCCGATCCGGCGCGGGGGGTCGGTCCGCTGCCGGGGGCCGATCCGGCGCACCGAGCCGCTCGCGGAGCGCGGCGAATGAGCCGGTCGCCGCGAGGAGCGGCGGGAGCGCGGACAGGTCCGGTGGGCGATGACCGGCACGGTGGCCCGGAACCGCGCCCGTCGACGACCCCCCCGGGTCGCTCACTTCTCGGGTGTCGTGGGCCGGATGCGCCGCCAGCCGGTCCTTGTCCGGCGGATCCCGCCGGCGTCGGGCGGACCGTCCACCTCGCCCGGCGGAGCGGTCCGCGCGTCGTCGGCCGGTCGGAGCTCGAATGCGTTGAAGCGATTGGCGGCCCGGCTCGTCCCCTCGCGCGCCCAGTTCTCGACCGCGTCGGCAGCCGCGTTGAGCAGCTCGTCGAGCCGCGGTCGCTCGGTCGCCTCGAAACGCGACAGGACGTGGTCGACCGCGCCTGCCTCCGGTTCGCCGATCCCGATCCGCAGCCGGCTGAACTTCTCCGTCCCGAGCTCCACGACGATGGAATCGAGCCCGTTGTGCCCGCCTGCGCTGCCACCCTCGCGGAATCGCAACTTCCCGAACGGCAGGGCGAAGTCGTCGGCGACGACGAGGAGGTCCGGCAGCGGCGCCCGTTCCCGGGCGAGGAGCTTGCGGACGGCGATGCCCGAGTCGTTCATGAACGTCAGCGGCTTGGCGAGGAGGAGGTCGAGACTTCGGAATCGGCCGCTCACGATGGTCGATGCGTCGCGTTCACGGCCACGGCCCGCCCAACCCGCTCGGTCAGCGACCCGATCGAGCACCATCCAGCCGACGTTGTGACGCGTTTCGGCATAGCGGCCGCCCGGATTCCCGAGCCCGACGACGATCTTCACGAGGTCTCCATGGCAGCGCGGGTCATCGTTGCGTCCCCCGGGTCATCGTTGCGTCCCCCGGGTCATCGTTGCGTCCCCCGGGTCATCGTTGCG